>WASW01046666.1_pt1 | contig 60638 bp, 71 predicted proteins | sample 5698521 | NCBI WGS metagenome assembly WASW01 (sample SAMN11175560, study PRJNA528189) | sponge metagenome | isolation source: marine sponge | host: Leucetta | place: Antarctica: Western Antarctic Peninsula, King George Island | collected 2013-01
CTGCACTTTGAGAATCTAATGTCTTTACCTTGCCGTTTTTCTTTGTCTCTGCGATAAATTGTGATATTAAATCAGGTGGGATGTGTTTTCTGATTGCGTTGCGTTCTGCTTTGGAATGTGATTTGGTTTCTGCAGTACTATCCAAATATCTTGTTTCATCTTTTCTTGTGCCGTATTGTAATTGAGATGATATTCCCTCAAAGATAACACCAGTATTTGCCTCCTTTACTCTCACCTTTGCATGGAATGTTTTTTCTTCTTTTTCACCAGAAATTATAATCTCTGATGATACTGTCTGCACTGTAATGCCGTGCTTTGCAAGCCATGATGCAAATGCACGTATGCCATCATATGATATCGAATACTGTCCTTGTACTTCATAGAGCCATTCTCCAGATGTAAGATATTTCTCAGAGTTTATAATTTGTAGTTCGTCTTGTTCGTTGAATTTTTTATATGCAGAATCAACCTGTTTTGGAGTTGTCATGAGTTATCCTCTACTGTTGTTTTGAAAACTGGATGCCGTGTATTTTGTATTTGTGTGATAATTGGTACAACCTTTGACAGTAGGATATCATTTTTTCTTAATCGTGTGAGATTATAGTATTGAATTTGTTTTAATTTATAAAATTTTAAAATCATTTTTTTCAATCTTGAAATATTTTCTAAATGTACACCATACTTTGAATCAAATTGTTGGTTCATAAAACATATTTCTCCTTGATTATTCTTGCATCATTGAAACATTGATATTTTGAGTAGTGATATTTACAGATCTTTAGTGAATCTTCTTTTCCGTCCCAGTTGTAGACAATTAAGAATTCCGGTTCATTAGAACAACATGGTTCAATTTTTAATAAATCATATTTCTCAGGAATATGTTGCTGGAGGCTCATGATTTCAAACCTCCAGCGAAACGGCTCAAGAGATTTTCAATACAATTATCTGCCACACAATCGCTGGCCAGTTCCAAGACTGCCTTTTTGTTTGAAAAGAATCTTGGATTATCTAGTGATTTTATTGTGCCACATATACAGAATTTTATCAGCCAGTTTTTGTTTGGTGTGATCTTTCTTTTCCAGATTTCTAGAATGAACTCTGTATTTGCTAGATATTCATCAAGAATTGGAATTGTAGGATCGCTAATCTTGGCAGAAATTGTACTAATCCGCAGTCTGTGTTACCTCTTGTTTTTTGGTATTCATTTGTGAGCAAGATGATTTAAACATCACTTGTTAATAAATACATAGTATTGATAAACTGAGTTTATTTATGGAAGGTATTAATATAAAAATGGAGACGTAAGGCTTCTCTTGTTTTTCATTTGTGAGCACTTATGTTAGATTCGAAAAGTTTTACGTCTTCCTTAACACTTGCAACTAATTAAAAAATATTATATGTTAAATAATCACTGTTCTAAAATTAAATTTGGTTTTTTATTCAATCTAAAATTAAATTTGATTCTAGTATTTCATTCATCTAGTTTGGAAATCTTTTTTCTTAACAGAAAAACCCCTGTGATAATGAGACATATTGAAAAGATGTTGTAGTAAGTTATAGATTCGTCTAAAAAAATAAATGCAAAAAAAACTCCAAATGAACTAATTGATGAATAAATTATGATTGTTTTTATCATTCCAATTAATTTCAGACCAACGATCATTAAATAATAACTAAAACCTGTTATCAAAACTCCAATTATTAAAAGATATGGAATGTGGTGGATGTGTACATCAAATGGAATTTGAAATATTAAAATAATACATAATGCAAAAAAACCACCAAAAAATGCAGACATTTGAGATATTCTTTCAGGAGAAATTTTTTCAGAAACATATCGTGCCATTCCTGTATCTAACGCAAATATTGCAGTTGCAATAATTACAATTATTTCTGCATTAAAAGAACTAGATAAAACAAATCCATTTTCATATAATCCAACTGACACAGGTAAGAATATACTTCCTGTAAAGATCATGATACATATCAAACATTCTTTTATTGTTAATCGTTCATGAAAGAAGATTATTGCAATAAATATAGTAAATAATATTTCGGTATCCAATATAATGGAAGCAGTTTTAGATTCCATGTCCAATAATCCAAAAAATAAGAGTATGTTAGCTGATGCATCAGCAATCCCCATCATCACTATAAAAAGAAATGTTTTTTTATTCCAAGTTGATACATTTGATGATTTTTTTACAATTGGCGTAAATATTATTCCTGCAATGATGCTTGTAATCATAATTATATTTACAGGGTGGATTATAGATTCCTGATAAGCAGGATCAACAAGTAATTTTCCAAGTATGTTTGTGCTTCCTATCAATATTGAAGTTACAAGAATACAGATAATTCCTACCAGTGTTTTATTTTTTTCAGATTTTAAATTCCAGTTCATGAAGAAGACAGTATGATGTAATACAAACAATAAATTATGTAGCTTTTGTTGTTTTATACAAGCCATATAAAATTATAAAATAACTTACATGCCATAATTGATTAGATTCATGGGATAATGTAAATAATTCAAATGTAATTGCATGAAGAAACCAAACATCAGATATAGTTCCAACCAATATTCCAATTGTAATTATTAACCACGATCTACCAAGAGGGATTTTAATTAAAACTCTAATTCCAAAAAATGCAAAGGCAGCAACTATTGCTGAACATGTTATGAATATTTTATAATAAAAATCAAGAATAAAATTTTGTGTTTCATTAAACGTGATCAATGAATATGTGCTTAAAATTGCAAATACCACAATTAGCATTATGAGAAAATCTTTTTTGTCAAATTTTTTCTTAAAGTTTTTAATTATAAAATAAAGATGTAATGACATACATGCATAGAAGCCTAAAAAGAAAATATCAGATATGGACAGGGTTGGGTCGTAATCAAACAACAAAAGAATATTATACGATAAATCCCCGACGAGTACAGACATAATTCCGCTAAAGAGAAAGATATATGATTTTCCAAATACTTGTGTACCATAATATCTTTTTAGCATATATAATGATACAATTGCTAATGTTCCCTGAGAAAACAATGACATGGACATTGTGATATAGTTCAATTTGGTTTCATCATTAATCGTGTACAAAAAAAGTTGGAAACCAATCATAGATAATCCAATAACTATGAAAATAATTGGATTGATTCCTAACTTATTGAATTGTGAATGTGTATCCAATGTAGTTTAAAACCATCATTTAATTAAAAATATGATGTTCTAGATTGTTTTTTGGGTCTAGGACAACAAAGATTTTAAAGGAGATTTTTTTTAATGAGGGGTATTATGCAAAATGTTTTAAACCCCAAAACAGGTATTTTGGAATCAATTATCATATCCAAATTTGGAATAGCATCATTTTTACAAATTGAAGATTTTGTGAAATTGCAAGAAGGTCAAACACTTGATTCCATGTTTGTTAATAATTTAGAAGAAAAATTGTATAGAATAATATCCGAAAAATATGGTGATGAAAAAACAGATGAAATTCGCCTAGAAGTAATTCAATCGTTTAGGGATTTGCAAGATGAGGATGTGTTGGAAATGAAGACAATACAAGTTCTAAATTTGTTAGGTGATGCACAATCTAGAACAATCTTAGATTTCATTGATATGCCTATTGAAGAATTGGATATTGTAAGAGTTACAGGTATCTCAAAAACTACAACACATAGAAAAATTAACCTTCTTTTAGAAGCAAAGTTAATCCAAGAACATGGAAAGGTAATAAAATGAAATGGTAAACGTGTTGCAAAATATAAAAAAACATTCGATGTGATAAATATCGTGTATCAGCATTCAAATAAAGTAAAATTCATTAAAAAATCAGAATAATAAAATCTATTTAATGGTGTTATTTGTTTGATTTAGATATTTTTTCTCTAATTCTTTTATTCTTTCTTCGTTAATTATTGTGTCCCGCTGTCGTTTACAGTCTATTTCAAGTAGTCTTTGTTCCATTTTTTGTAGTTTATCATCATATTCTTTTTCCATTTCTTCAGCTACCTCTAATGAAAGAGGTCGTCCACAACCTCCACATATTTTTGAATCCCACGCATTAGGGTTTTTGCAAATTACACAGATTTTTGGTGTCTTGATTTGTTCTGAATTATTTTCTTTTCTAATTATTCCATGATGACTTAATATCGCATCCTCTACATCTGCATCAACTAAATGAACATATGTCTCAGGCATTTTTGATCCTGGTGTCCATCCATATCGTTTTTTTAATTGTGATTCTGTGAGATAGTTTGCAGTATTTGTAATGGCAGAATGTCGCATCAATGTAAAAGTTATTTTCTTATCAATCTCTGCTTGTATTAATCTTCTTTTTAACATCCTGTTAGCTGCAGGATATTTCAGCGGTAATCCATATCTTTTGGAACCTAAATCCATACATATTGGAGACTCTTGATTTTCTCTAAACGGATGAGCATTTATCCAAGAAAATAATGCAGGAGCTGATTCAATTAATCTGATTGGTCTGGCACCTGTTTTTCCATCAACATGAATTACTGCACCATAATCATCGGATTTCACATGTTTTATCTGAACTGTAAGCATTTCTCCCGCTCTGTCACCAGCTTCAAATTTTACAGATAGTATTGCCCTGTCTCTAAGATTTTCTCCACATGCATGTAACAGTCTGGATTTCTCAGCAGATGTCAACAAGTCTTCTCTAGCAAGCTTGTTTCTTACTCTTGTAATGATTATACTTTCAGTAATTGGAGGATCCATTAGCTTGTGTTTCTTGTATGTTACTTTGCTTGACCTGTCACCAAGATATAGCCATCTAAAGAAAATTTTTATCACTTTTTTAAAATCTGCAGTAGTCCAGGTCTCATCTCCTTTGGAAGAATACTTTGTCATAACTTCTGCTACATACGTTTTTACATCTCGCTCTGTGTATTTCATCCAAGATTTGTCATCAAATCTGGATGATAATTGTAATAATATTGAGAGATGTTTTATTCTGGTAGCTTTTCCAATTGTTTGAATTATCGCATCAGTTTCATAATTTTTTAGCATAGTACGATTGTCTGAAGACATTTTGGATTTAATTCTTTTATGTAGTCTATTTAGTGATTTGTCATAATCATGAATATATGAGGAATCCAATTTTTCCTTCTTTTTTGTAAGTTGAGATGGCAATATTGGAAATTTGTGCCTGAGGGATATAACATTATAGTATAAAGCCTTGAACGGGGTACGAACCCGCGACCTAACGCTTACGAGGCGTTCGCTCTACCAGGCTGAGCTACCAAGGCACGTTTGGATAAATCCATCAGAGTTAATAAAAAGCCTTTCCGAAATGGACTAAATGAAAAAAACAATTTCAGGAATTAGAGGGGTATTTGGAGATGATTTAAACCTAAAAGATGTTCTTGAATTTTGTAATAATTTTTCATCATTAATTAAATCAAAAAAATGCGTTATAGGAAAAGATACCAGACCTTCAGGATCAATGATAAAAGATGCAGCAAGTGCAGTATTGATGAAAAATGGAATTGATATTTTTAATTTGGAAACAGTTCCAACACCAGTAGTTTTCAGAGAAGCAAGGAATTATGGTGCAGGATTAGTAATTTCTTCATCTCACAATCCATTAGAATGGAATGGAATGAAATTCATCATTGATGGAAGAGGAGTAAATGAGCAAGAACTTCCTCAAATTATCCAACATCAAGAGATTTTAAAAACAAAAGTAGGCATTGAGAGCGAAATATCAACATCATACATAGAGGATGCAAAAAAAATCATAGGAAACTTGGAAAACAAGCCAGAAATTGTAGTAGATATTGGAGGAGGGGCTGCCAAAGGTTTCGCTCCAAAATTATTAAGAGAAATTGGATGTAATGTTATAGTAATTAATGAAAATATTTCTGCATGTTCAAGAGGACCTGATCCTACATCAGATAATTTATTAGAATTAATTTCTACAACTAATAAAAAAGATATTGGATTTGCATTTGATCTAGATGGAGATCGATTAGTTGTAGTTAACGATGGGAAAAAACAAACACCAGATGTCACACTTGGATTAGGCGTAGCAAAATCATTAGAGTTAGGATACAAGAAATTTGTTCTAAGTATAGATACCAGTGTCTCAGTTGAAAAATTCATCAAAGAAAAAGGTGGAACGGTACAAAGATCCAAAGTAGGAGAAGCGAATGTAATAGATCTCATGTTAAAAAATAATGCCCAAGCCGGAGGCGAAGGAAGCAGTGGAGGTTTCATTTTACCAGAATTCAATTATTGTAGAGAAGGAATTCTTACAAGTGGTCTTATTGCATCTATGTTAGGGAGTACAGAATTTAATGAAATTCTAAATTACATGGAAAGTTATAATCAAATAAGAGATAAAACAAAAATTGATTCAAATTTTCATGACAAAGTAATTGAAGAAGTAAAATCAAAAATTTCTAAAGATTATTCTGAAATAATCACATTAGATGGAATAAAAGGAATTATTGATGAAGATAGTTGGGTTTTAATCAGAAAATCAAACACAGAAGACATTATTCGTGTTTCAGCAGAATCAAACAATGAAGAAAAATGTAAAGAGATAGTTAAAGATACAATAAAAATGGTAAATCAAAGTTATGAAAAAATTAGATGAGACAGCAATAATCAAGATTTTTCAGACGGGTTTTGGTAAGAAAGATTTTGAATCAGAAGATGTTGAAATTTTGAATTTAGATAAAATCAAAATTATAGCAAAAACGGACACGTTAGTAGAAAGCACAGATATTCCGTCTAAAATGAAATTATCTGATGCTGCAAGGAAAAGTGTTGTTGCATGTGTGAGTGATTTTGCTGCAAAAGGTGTCAAACCCAAATATGGAATGATTTCAATTAATCTACCAAAAACAATTTCACGCTCAAAAGTTAACGAAATTATTTCAGGTTTTAAAAAAGCATGTAAAGAATTCGATATTTCAATTATTGGAGGAGACACTAACGGAGGCAAGGAAATTGTATTCAATGTATGCCTTTTTGGAATTACAAACAGGATAGTTACTAGGAAAGGTTCGAAGAAAGGGGATCTGATATTTGTAACAGGTCCATTTGGATATACATCTGCTGGATTAAGTATGCTTCTAGGTAAGAAAAAAGGAAAAGAGGTTTTTGTCAAAAAAGCTATAAAATCAGTTATTAATCCAAAACCTAAACTCGATTTTGGATTAAAGAATAAAAAATATTTTTCATCATCAATGGATTCTAGTGATGGGTTATCAACTACACTAAATGAAATGTCAAAACAAAGTAAAAATAAATTCATAATAAACAAAATTCCAGTATTGAAAGATTTAGAAGATTATGTGAGGTTTTACAAATTAGATTTGAATAACTTGGTTTTCAATGGTGGAGAAGAGTATGAATTCATATTTACCGCATCTCCTAAACATAAAAAAATCATTGAAAAAAATGCAGTATTGTTAAAAACCAAGATTATAGAAATTGGTTATGTTACTTTAGGCAAAGGGGTCTATATTAAAAAAAATGATAATTTTATTAATTTGAAAGATTCAGGTTGGAAGCATTTTTGATATCTATTCACCAGAAAAGAAATTTCTTTCAACATTATTTATAATGTTAAAAACGGATTCTGCAGGTAAAACGTTAACACATTCTGTAATCCACAATTTATCTAAGTGCATCAGGCGTTTAAAATCATCATTAGGAAGTTCATCAGGATGCCAATCAGGATAAATTGTATGAATTCTATACCCTTCATTAGCTATTTGTTGACAGCTTTCTTCTTGAGGTGATAAACCAGAATCGGTGATCGGTGTTAAAAAATGAATTGCCACTGAAGCCATTAAAGCAGTTGCAACTGCAATTCCAATTGCCAAAAACAGAATAGATGTCATTTAATCCAAGCAGATTGAAATGATATATGAATAGTGATTAATGTACAGCCAAGTGCTCAAAATAAGGCGAGATTAGAAAATCAATGTATTTTAAACCCTTTAAGGTCTGATTAGACATTGTCAGAACTTGAAGTTGAGACTGAAGTAGCAGTTGAAAAGACTGAAGATGCAGTTGAGGAAGCAGTAGAAGTAAAATCTGAAGAAGTATTAGAAGTAAAATCAAAGAATCAACCAGAGACAAAAAAAGAAGGCCCTGAAAAATGGGGAATTGCTCATATTTACAGTAGTTATAATAATACAATTATTCACATGACCGACCTTACAGGTGCAGAAACAGTATCCATCAGTTCTGGTGGTGTACATGTTAATGCTGACAGATACGAGTCATCACCATTTGCTGCAATGAAAGCTGCAAATGCAGTGGTAGATTCTACAAGAACCAAAGGATTTACAGGATTTCATATCAGAGTTAGAGCTGTTGGTGGAGTTGGTTCCAGAGTTCCTGGCCCAGGTGCACAAGCTGCAATTAGAGCCTTAGCAAGAGGCGGATTTAAAATTGGACGAATTGATGATGTAACACCAATTCCTCATGATACCACCAGAAAGAAAGGTGGAAAAAGAGGAAGAAGAGTCTAGTCAGATATTTTTATTTTAATCTCACAACCTTTAGAAATAAAATAATCTGTCATAAATTTTGCAAATTTTCCATATTGATCATTTGCCTGATATTTCATAATCATATCAGAAAATTTTTCTTCTATTCCATTTTGTAAATTTGGTTTAAAAGATAGTTTGAAAAATGTCCATCCAAACTTTGATGATGGTTCACTTAACACATATCCATTATAACCATCTACAAGATTTTCCATATGTGATAATGCTTTTTTAATTGTTAACAGATCATCTAAATAATTTTTTGTTCCTATTTCTAAAACAATATCCATTACTCATCGCCTGATGTTTGATTACTAAGTTTATCACTTAGAGAAACAAATTTTCCATCTTGTTCAACATTAATTTTTGTTGCCATTCTAACATTCAATCCAACTGATCTAAATAATGCCAATAATTTTCCCCCATCAAGACTTTCATTAATTTCATTAATTTCACCGGTTTTAATTAATTCAGATAATTTTTCTATAATCATTTTAGTTTCATTAGGGAATTGTGATTCAGCATTTTCTAAAACTTCTAGTCCCCTAAATCCAAGTATTTTGATAAGAGAATCTCGTGGTTTTTCAGAAATTGTTTCTGTCGTAGTTTCTGTTGCAGTCTCCGCAGCAGATTCAATTTTTTCTTTTGTAGAAATATTTTTCTGCATTTCAGCCAGTCGTTTTGCCTTTAATCTTTCAAGTTCAGAATCTTCTTCGCTCAACCTTTTATCACACCAATAGGTACTAATTTTGCAACTTTTGTGGCTATTCCCAGATCATGGGAGACATTTACTACAGCATCAACATCTTTGTATGCTTCAGGGGTTTCTTCCACAACCCCATCTCGGGTTAATGCTTTGATAAATATGCCCTTGTCATTAAGAGATTTTTTTACATCATCTTCAGTAAAATTTCTTCTAGCCTTGGATCTGGACATTGTTCTTCCTGCACCATGTGCAGTAGAACCAAAACTCAAATTCATAGAGTTTTGTTGTCCAAGTAAAATCCAGCTTGAAGTACCCATTGAGCCTGGAACTAAAACAGGTTGTCCTAAATCTCGATATTTTAATGGTATTTCATCACGATTTGCAGGGAATGCTCTTGTTGCACCTTTTCTATGAACAACCAAATTACGATCTTTTCCATCAACTTTGTGTTTTTCAACTTTAGCAATATTGTGAGCAACATCATAAACTAATTTCATATCAAGATCAGATTCTGATTGATTAAACACACGTTGAAATGAATTACGTGTCCAATGAGTTAGCATTTGTCTATTACTCCATGCAAAATTTAATGCAGAAAACATAGCTTTTCTGTAAGATTCTCCTTCTTCAGAATTATTTGGAACACATGCAAGTTCTCTATCAGGTAAATGAATATCATATTTTTCCATTGCTTGTTCTGCTACTCTAAGATAATCACTACACACTTGATGTCCAAATCCTCTAGAACCACAATGAATTAAAACTGTAATTGTTCCTTCTTCAATCCCCATTCTCTTTGCTGCTTCCTCATCATGAATTTCTGAAACTTTCTGTACTTCAAGAAAATGATTTCCAGAACCTAAACTTCCAAGTTGTGGTGCACCTCTTTTCCTTGCTTTGTCAGATACTTTGTCAGGATCTGCATTTTGAATTTGGCCATTTTCTTCACAAACATCTGCATCATCTGATGAACCATAACCATGATCAATTGCCCAATTAACACCTCTTACCAAAACTTCATCAAGTTCTGAAGGACTAAGTTTGATTGCACCTTTAGAACCCACGCCAGAGGGAATAGAACTAAAAAGATCTGTAACTAGTTCTTTTAATTTTGAACGAACTATATCTTCTGTTAAATTTGAACGAAGTAATCTCACTCCACAATTAATATCATAACCCACACCACCTGGACTAATCATTCCTTCTTCAGCATCCATAGCTGCAACTCCACCAACAGGAAAACCATAACCCTCATGTCCATCTGGCAATACAACACTATGCCCCACTATACCAGGAATAGAAGCAACATTTTGTGCCTGCGTAATGGTTCTACCAGATAACATTTTTTGCATTAATGGTTCATCAGCATAAATTCTCACAGGAACCCTCATTCCAAGATTAGGATCAGCATCAATTTGATATTGATTTTCTCCAATTTTTCTTGGGGCTGTAGAAGACATGTATCGGTAAAGATTCCTTTCAATCCAATTTAAATCATCAGAAGGATTGTAAAAATAATTTCAAATTAAATAGAAATTACTGAAGCATGCTAGATAAAGCAGCAATCACTCAAAAAGTAAATCAATTACTTGCCAAATTAAGAGCAAATACAGAGGAGGTAATTGAAGAGGGAGATTTCAAAAAGGTTATTTTAAAGATGTAGAGTGCGTATTACAAGATACTGGAATTATAGAAAGATAGTTTTTGTAAAGAAAAATCAAAAGTGAGATCAATCATCTAATTTATCTATGATTGAATTGTTTCATTATTTGTGGTAAGAAAACAATTAACAGAAAAAGAAAAGGAAAAACAAAAAAAAGAGCAAGCAATAAGAGCAAAAGCTTCTCGAGCAGCTAGAAGGAGTGGGAAAAGTATGAAAACTGAAGGCAAAGTAAGTAAATCATCTTCAAAAACAAAAGAAGCTAGATCATCTAAAAAGGTCGCAGCTGTTAAGAAACGAACTAGAAGTTAGATACAGAAATGCATCTAGATTTTACTATATTAATTTTTAATTAATTTGTATAATTGGGCGTGTCACAAACTAATTCTAACGTATCATAGTGCATTTGCATATTTTTCTAACCATAAAAACAATGAATATTTTAAAGTCAGCGGATAATATTATTTAATGACCAATATTTCAAGGCTAAATTAAAAAAGGAACTTTCAAAGAGACTAACATGAACACAGCGCCATACTGGAAAAAAAATGTGTGCTCAGACTGTAAAAGAATGAAATGTCAAAAAGGTTGTCTTTGTGATTGCCATCAACTAAGAGATAGAGTAAATTAAGTTCAAATTCCATAAGTAGATTTATTTTCCATGTGTAATGAATAGAAACATTGGCAATTCTACCTATAGATAATGGTCGTTATGGCACCAAAGAAATGATGGATATTTTCAGTGAACAAAAGAAAGTAGACTATCAATTAGAAATTGAGGGAGCCGCTGCCATTTCCCAAAGCGAGATAGGAATGATCTCAAAAAGCATAGGTAAAGAAATTCACAGAGCTGCAATGTCTGGAAAAATTACTGCAAAAAGAATCAAGCAGTTAGAGGCAAAAAGTGATCATGATACTGCAGCACTAGTAGAATCACTTAGTGAAAAATGTAACAAAAATGCAAGACCTTGGATTCACTATGGTCTTACAAGTAATGATTTAGTTGATACTAGTAATTCAATGCAAATGAGAGATGCATTACAAATTATTGAACCAAAAGTTGCAAAGATGGCAACGATTCTTGCAAAAAAAGCAGTAAAGCATTCAAAAATTCCAGCAGTTGGCAGAACACATGGTCAGCATGCAAGTATCATTTCATTTGGATTAAAATTTGCAAACTGGGCAGCAGAGATGGCAAAGCATGTAGAGAGAATTGAAGAGATTAAGAAAAGAATTTTGATTTGTAAGACATTAGGAGTTGTCGGTACAGGCTCACTAATGGGTGCAAAGTCACTTGAAGTACAAAGAAGAGCTGCAAAGCGATTAAAATTATTTCCAGCAGAAGTTGCAACACAAATTGTTCCTAGAGAAAGATATGCAGAATATGTGTTTGAATTAGCATTAATTGGTGCAACATTAGAAAAAATTGCAATAGAAATTAGAAATTTGCAAAGAACAGAAATTGGTGAAGTTGCTGAGCAATTCAAGAAGGGTCAGATGGGAAGTAGTGCAGTTCCAGTAAAAAGAAATCCAATAAAGAGTGAACGTGTATCATCATTATCCAAACTAGTACGAAGTCAAGTTGCAGTTGCATTTGAGAATATTCCATTATGGCATGAGCGAGATCTTTCAAATTCAGCTAATGAGAGATTTATTCTTCCAACTGCATCCATTCTAGTTGATGAAATGTTAGAAACAATGACTAGAATTGTTTCAAACTTGTTTGTAAACGAGAAAAGGATTGTAGATAATCTATACATCACAAAGGGGCAAATATTTGCAGAATTTGTTTTAGAAGCACTAATCAAAAAAGGAATTCCAAGATTTGTCGCATACAGAGATGTTCAGAGAGTTGCATTTGAGGCAAATGACAAAGGAATGTTCTACAAGGACGCAATCAAAAATGATAAAGCATTTTCCTCAAAGCTAACTGACAAAGAAATTGATGCAATTTTCTCACCAGAGAAACACCTTGGTGCATCACCTACAATCATTAGCAATGTGGAAAAATCAGTAAAGAAAACAGTTCAGAAATTTATCTAGTTTTTAGTAAAGACTTGTGAATTTTAGTTCCATATTGTAATGCTTTCTTTCGTTTTGTACAAGAAAGTTCTGGAACATCAATTTCGCTGGCTAATTTTCGAATAATATGCTTGCGATATAGATCATCTGAATCATGAATTTTTTCAGATATTGGTACGGTTTTTGCGTATTCTATGAATTTTGGTGAGAGTAATGGCTGGAGGATCTTCACATCAAATTCAGATGCAACTAGATTAACTGCCTTCATCATTTTCAGTTCGTTATCTAATTTGGCAAGCATAACTTCGTTGATTTGTAACTCTCCACCAGAAAATGCTTCCCTATACGCATTATACCCGCAAAACAATTCATCGATTCCATTTGCAGTGATTACAGTATCAAGATCTAAAGAGTTTGCAAGTTTTGAAACATAATGAAACGCAATGCAATTCTCATTCCAAGATAGATTGTCAGTCTTTATTGTTTGATTAATTTTTGAGGAAATAGATGGGAATGTATCTGGATCAATTTCTAGAACATGGTGAGGGTATTTTAGAAATTCATTAACTTGATTTGCAAATAAAATATCATGAGATTCAGCAAATCCAATTGTAAGTAGTGTAACATCAAAATCCATGTCTGAGCAAATTTTTGAAATTAATGTACTGTCAACACCTCCAGAAAACGCAATTCCAATTTTTTTTTCTAGAACTGTTTCAGAAATGGCATTTTTGATGTGATCAAGTAACTCTTCGTAGTGTTCATCCATTATCAAATACATCACAGATTATAATAAAATGGTAATGAATCAACCTCTTTAGCATGATTGAATTTAACTATTCTGTTGTATAGGCATAAAAGTCCACAATAAAATAAGATGAGATCACACTGACAATCAAAAATTTAAAGCATATGTTAAAATAAAAAAACAATAATCACACCATAGAAGGTAATTATATTTGAGCAAAGAAGAATTTCAATCAATTGGTTTTAGAACAGGAATCATTACAATAATTATTGTATTTTCAACATTATCGATTTTAGCAATATATGATTTTCAAATGTCCAACATAGTAGAAAAAACAGAGATGGAAGTTTTTGAAGACGATATGGAAGGAATGTTAGAAAAGATGCAAAAAGAATGTGATGAATTTGGCAGTCCGGGTGATTTTGAATCAAAAGAAATGCAACTTGCGTGGAATGACTGTATGAATGAGGCCAACACGTGGTTAGAAAGTAATTTTCCTTAGATAATATCATAAAATAATTTAATTATTAAAAATTGATTCAATTATCTTACTCAATCTTTTAATCTAGTAAAAAATAAAATCAAATAATGAGATTATCACAGATAGAAATTGATGAAGAATTGAAAAATCTGTCAGGATGGAATGTAGAAAATGAGAAATTACATAAAGAATTTGAATTTGCTAGTTTCAATCAGGCATTTGGTTTTATGACCAGAGCTGCTATGGAAATTGAAAAGATGAATCATCATCCAGAATGGTTTAATGTGTATAACAAAATTACGATAGAATTGACTACCCATGATGCAGGAGGTATTACAAGAAATGATACAAAATTAGCTAAAATTCTAAATTCTCTAGTATAGTAATTTAGAAGAATTTCAGGCTCATCCATTACAGAATTTATATTATATCCATAGCCAGTTGACTTCACATGGCATCAAGTCCTACAATTTTAGATTCAGATTTTAAATATATCGATAAAAAGGGAAATCTGCTCAAAACTAGAACAGAGTTAACAGTAGCCCAAATGCTTACATTTCTTGAACAGGATTATGAATACCATCACAAAGTTACACTAAAGAACGGAACCGAGGTTACAGTTGATTTCAAAACAGAAAAGGGGTTGATAGAGGTTATTGATACTGATGAAGATATTGAAAAATACAAACAAGTCAAAGAAGATTTTCCTGAAGACAAAATAATGGCAATAGGACATGCAAAATATGTTGCACAAATCAAAGAACTACAAGATATTGTATTTTATGATAAAACACCACAAACAGGTTCCATATTTTTAGAAGATGCTTCATTCTCATTTGATTATGCACATATACTTCCATTAGTTGAAAAATGTTCCATCTTACACGGACACACATCTTCTGTAATGGTAGAGTTGGTAGGACAAATGAAAGACAATCTTCTTTTAGATTTTGGAGAGGCTAAAAAAATTATCAAAGAAGTTGTAAATGTATTTGATCATAAATTTTTCATCAATAGAAAATATTTACAAAAAGAAGATGATTCACATTATCAAATTAGATTTGAAGGTCCTAAGGGGATGTTTGATTTGCAAGTTCCTAAAAATACGACATATCTACTAGAAGGAGAAGCTACAGTTGAGAATCTTTCAAGTGAAATTATCAAACTATTAGTACCAAAAATGCCATCAAATGTAGAGGCAGTTGGAGTCTACATCTATGAAGGTTACAATAAAGGATCTCATATCATTTCAAACATTGAAAGATAATTAAAAAGATGGAACCTAAAATCTCAGAAAAAGCATGGAATCCAGAGTTAGAGAAGAAAATTCTTCAGCAATGGGAAGAAGAAAAAATTTATGATTTTACACCACAAGAGGACAACTTTACAATAGACACACCGCCTCCATATCCTTCAGGTAGGCCTTGGCACATAGGTGCAGCAGCACATTATTCACAAATTGACATGATTGCGCGTACTGCAAGAATGGCAGGAAAAAATGTCTATTTTCCAATAGGAATCGATAGGAATGGACTTCCAGTAGAACTGTACACTGAGAAAAAACATAAAATTAGAATGAGAGAAACAGAAAGAGGAGAGTTTCTAAATCTGTGTAGAGACGCACTAGATGATTTGGAAGCTGAAATGCTTCTCATCATGAAGAGTTTGGGTATTAGTGGTGATTTTGCAAACTATTACAGAACAGATTCAAAAGAATACAGGACACTTACACAATCAACATTTATCGAATTATGGAAAAAGGGAGAGGTGTATCTAGCAAACAGACCTAACAATTACGATTGGGTGTCAGGTACAACAATTGCAGATGCAGAAATAACCTATGAAGATTTATCCACAAAATTAGTTTATATGAAATTTAAAATCAAAGATACAGATCAAGAGATAGTCATTGCAAGTACAAGACCGGAATTGCTTTGTGCATGCAGAATAATTATTGTAAATCCGGAAGATGAAAGATATTCACAGTATATCGGAAAAAAAATAATCGTTCCAATAACTAATGCAGAAGTAGAATTAAGAACACATCATTCCGCTCAACAAGAATTCGGTTCAGGAGCCGTTATGGTATGTAGTTATGGTGATCAAAACGATGTGGCATTATTTAGAGAATTAGAATTAGAAGAGATTGTTGCAATTGGATTAGACGGAAGAATGACAGAGGTTGCAGGAGAATATACAGGATTGAAACCAAAACAAGCAAGAACCAAAATCATAGAAGATTTAGAGACAGGTGGATTATTAGACAAAGTTGAAGACATTGTTCACAGAACACCAGTATCAGAGAGAAGTAAAACTCCAATTGAAATTATTCCAATGGAGGAATATTACCTAAAACAAAAAGGTGCAGTTGAGAAAATCAAAAAACTAGGCCAAGAAATTACATTTCATCCACCAATGCACAAGCAAATTCTCATGAATTGGCTTGAATCCATCAATATTGACTGGCCCATATCTAGAAGAAGATACTATGGTACTGAGATTCCTATCTGGTACTGTAAAAATTGCTCAGAGCCCCATGTTCCAGAACCTGGAAAGTATTACAGACCTTGGGAAGAAAAATGTCCAATTAGTAATTGTCCTAAATGTGATTCTACTGAATTTGTAGGGGAAGAACGAACTTTTGACACATGGATGGATTCTAGTGTATCTCCACTTTTCATTAGTAAATTCAACAGAGACGACGAATTTTTCAAAAAAGTATATCCCGTATCAATAAGACCCCAAGCAAAAGATATTGTTAGAACTTGGTTATACTATACACTTCTAAGATGTGAACAACTAACTGGAAAGAAACCATGGTCTGAAGCATGGATAATGGGATATGGTTTAGATGAAAAGGGAATGAAAATGAGTAAGAGTAAAGGAAATGCAATAGATCCTTTACCTGTAATTGAAAAATTAGGTGCTGACACTTTTAGATTTTGGAGTGCAAGTGAGATTAATCACGGGTATGATTTTAGATGTAACGAACAAAAAATTGAATCAACAAAAAAATTCCTCAGCAAATTATGGAATGTGTCAAGATTTTTGTCTAGTTTTCCAGTAATTGAATCAGGAAAACTGAATGCAGCAGACAAATGGATTTTAGCAGAACTAGACAAGGTGGTAAAAGAATGTAAAAAAGGATATGAGGAATACAACTTTTTCATTCCAGCAATTGCAATTAGAGAATTCACATGGAATGTATTTGCTGCACATTATATCGAAATGGTCAAAGCACGAGCATATGGAATTGAATTCTCTGATGAAGAAAGAGATGGTGCAATTTTCACACTTCATAAAACATTGTCAACAATTTTAAAATTATTAGCACCAATCACTCCATTCATCACTGAACATCTTTGGAAGGAATTGTACTCAAAAGATAGCATCCATAAAGAAAAACAAGTCACGCCTGAAAACATAGAGGATCAGAGTAACATCACAAAGCAAATTTCAGAATTTAATTCAAAAGTTTGGAATGAGAAAAAATCTCAAAATCTTTCATTAAAAGATTCAATCAAAATGGAAATTCCTGAAAGTTTGTTAGAATTCAAAAAAGATTTGAAATCTATGCATAATTTAGAATAAAATCACTCATCTAATTCAAACTAGATAAAACATGTCTAAGCTAAGAGCTTTGAAAATACGAAATATGGCTAAAACATAGCAATTTGTCCAGATTTATTTCAAATATTATTTTATTTAGAGTTCAAATACAGTTTGAAGATGTTTGACATACCTTTCTTTATCTTCAGCATAGTTTGCTTTTCTGTCTATGTTATGACATGAAAAATGAAGCATTTCACTCATTCCACAATATGCTTGGCTTTTACGCATAGGTAACAAGACCATATCCCTATCTGCCCCATCAAAAAAGTCACCACTAAAAGTACTTTCAGCAATTCCCCATGTTGTAGATAGCATCACTTGTTTACCTTTCATTAGACCACCTGAGCCATAAGGGCCATCATTGAACTCATAAAATTCTCCAAAAGTATAGACATCATCAATGTATTTTTTTAGAATTGATGGCATCATGAACCAATAGATTGGATATTGATATATGATGTAATCTGCTTTTTTCCATTTTGCAATTTCATCCTCTACAGTGAAACCATCTTTGATAACAGTTGTAATTACATTATATTTTTTGCCTAATTGTTCTTGGGCTTCTTCAAATAAACCTCGATTAAATTCTCCTTTTGCATACTCTCCTGTTTGTGCACCTAAAATAATTAAAATTGTTTTTTTATTTTCAACCATGGTACATCCATTTAATCAGATTATTTAAAATAAGAAGTTACCAAAACGAAAGTTGGAATTTAGATATAATTTGAAATAAACTACTTATTGTTGAATGAGAATTTGTTACTAAAAACCATGTTTTAGAAATACAAAGTGAATCCATAGAGGCTTGAATCTTTCTTGTATCTAATTTTTAATTTCTTTAACTAAATTAACAAAATATTTGTGAATTGCCAAATCTTCAGTGAGTTCGGGATGAAAAGAAGTTCCAATGATGTTACCTTTTTTTATTGCAACAATCTTCTCGTTAAATTTTGCAAGAACTTCAATATCATTTGAAGCAGTGGTTATTGTTGGTGCACGAATAAAGACACCATTATAGTTAGAAATGCCAATAGAGTCCATCGAGATATTGGCTTCAAATGATTCACGCTGCCTTCCAAAAGAATTTCTCTCAAGATCAATATCTAGAAAATCAAATAGTGGTTGCTCAGTTTTACCCATAACTTTGTCACTGGCATTATTTGCAAGCAGTACCATTCCTGCACATATTCCTAAAACAGGCATTCCTGATTCCACTTTTTGTTTAATTTCTTTCAAAGATCCATTTACTAGAGATAATTGGCCTATGGTAGTACTCTCACCGCCAGGAATAATCAAACCATCTAATTGAGAAATTTCATCGGGTGTTCTTACAGCAATTACTGTTCCATCAATTCCTAATTCATCAATTGCAGCTTTAGTAGAAACAAGGTTTTCTTGTACATCTCCTTGTATTGATAATACACCAACAGTAAGACTCATGCTGAGCCACCACGATCTTGCATACGTAATTCTAGAGTGTTTACATCTAATCCTAGCATAGATTGTCTTTCATCAATCATTTTTTGTGCCTCTTTGACTTTATCGGATTCATTCCAAAAAGTAGTAGCTAAAACTATTGCTCTTGCTCTTTCTTGTGCATCATCAGAATGAAAAATTCCAGAGCCAACAAATATTCCATCACAGCCAAGTGACATCAAATATGCTGCATCAGCAGGTGTTGCAATACCACCTGCAGCAAAATTTACAACGGGTAATCTTCCAAGTTTTGCAGTTTGTTCAACAATATCATAAGATACTTTGAATTCTCTTGCCACTCTAACTAATTCTTGATTATCTCCAGAATCATAAATTGATTTTATCGTTCTTAATTCATCATTTACTTTTTTAATATGTTTAATTGCTTCTGCAACATTTCCAGTTCCAGGTTCACCTTTTGTTCTAATCATTGATGCACCTTCTTCAATTCTTCTCAAAGCTTCAGCCAATGATCTTGCACCATTAACAACAGGTGTAGTAAAATCCCATTTCCAAATATGACGAAGTTCATCAGCAGGTGTTAAAACTTCAGATTCATCAATCATATCAACATCAGTTTCTTGTAAAACTAGTGCTTCATTGACATGGCCTATTCTACATTTAGCCATTACAGGAATGGTTACAGAATCCATAATTTCTTCAATGATTCTAATACTTGCAGTGCGTGCAACTCCACCAGCTTTTCTAACCTCTGATGGGAGTTTATCTAACACCATAACAGAAACTGCACCAGCTTCTTCAGCTATTTGTGCTTGTTCTACATTTGTAACATCCATTACAACACCATTTTTTAGCATGTGAGCAAAACCTCGTTTAACAGTGGATGAACCACGTAAAGTGTCAATAGAATTTATTTTGTCATAGATTATTCCTTTAGCATCTTGTCTTTCTCCAGATAATGGAAGCATGTCTTAATTTTTCCTCATCACTATTTGTATCTATTCACTAAATTCAGATATAATCAAATCTAGTTCAGATTCCACCATAGTAATAATTGGAGGGATAAAATCCACAGTTACATTTTGTTGTGGCCAATGAATTTGATTTACACGTCCATTCAAAGTAATTTTTACATTTGATTTTTGATATTCAGTTGCATTATCCATAATTGCAAAAGATTCAGAAGGTATTGCAATGAAACCAGTTTCTTTAATCAGTGCTTTAATTTTGTTTAGTTTTGCTTCATCTAATTGTGAACGTACATCAGGTTTCAGATAACCATTTTCAGTTACAGAATATTTTATTTCACCATCATTTTTGATGTAAAGAATTTCAGTTTTTTGTGCTCCAGTTCGTTCTGTTACACCATAAGAAATTTTCTTTAACTGATGTTTAGTATATTCAATTTCAACATTATCAGTGTAATTAGCAGCAGATGTAGGAATTTCATTTCTTAATAACAATGGAGTAGAAAGTAAAAGAGCTGCAATAACTGGAATAGCGCCCAATACAATGTAAATTGGTTTTACCATTTTACTGCTAATATTGCCAATTTACAAATAAATCTTAGTAATAGTTAAAATTCAAGCAAAATATTTTGATTCTTGTGGGTTCGTAGCCTAGCCTGGTAGGGCGATGGTCTCCAAAACCATCGATCGTCGGTTCAAATCCGATCGGGCCCACTCCAAAAAATTCTATTATCTGTTTCTCAATACATTTAGTGCAGATCCAGACTTGAACCATTCAATTTGTGATTTATTGTATGAATGATTTAGTAAAATTTCATCCTTGTTTCCATCAGAATGAGAAATTATACATCTAACTTGTTTGTCTGGAGCCAATTCATTTAGTTCAAGTAAACTAATTTTATCATCTTCAAGAATTTTTTCATAATCATCTGGATTACTAAAGGTCAATGCCAAAATACCTTGTTTTTTCAGATTCGTTTCGTGAATTCTTGCTAAACTTTTTGTGATAACTGCTGCACATCCTAAAAAGCGAGGAGACATTGCTGCATGTTCTCGGCTACTTCCTTCACCATAATTATTATCACCAATGATTACCCATCGCATTTGATTTTCTTTGTATTGTCTAGCAATTTGTGAAAATGATTCCTGATTATTATTTAGAATATTCTTTCCCTGACCGACTTGATCATTAAACGCATTAACTGCACCTAAAAGCATGTTATCACTGAGATTATCCAAATGTCCACGTAAAGAAAGCCATGCCCCAGCGGGGGAAATATGATCTGTAGTGCATTTACCTTTAGCCTTTACCATAATTGGAATATTTTCAAAATCTTTACCATCCCATTTAGAAAATGGTTTCAAAAGCTGTAGCCTTTTACTGTTAGGATCAATTAGAACTTCAATATCATCAGAATTTTCAGGAGGTGCAACAAAAATTCCTTCAGGTATAACAAAACCGTCTTCAGGAACTTCTGGTGCAGGTTTAGGAGGTTCAAGTCTAAACTTAGTTCCATCTGATGCGATCAGATCATCCTTTAATGGATTAAATGAAAGTCTACCACCCAATGCTAAAGCAATAATCATTTCAGGACTACCAATAAAGTTCAGAGTACTTCTACGTCCATCATTTCTACCTGGAAAATTTCTATTGAATGTTGTAACAATGGTATTTTGTTGATCCTTTTCTAATTCAGGTCTATTCCATTGGCCAATACAAGGACCACATGCATTTGCTAAAACCGTTGCACCTATGTCTTTTAATGAATCCATTTGTCCATCACGTTCTATAGTACCGCGAATTTGTTCAGAACCAGGAGTTACCAATAATGGAATCTTTGCTTTAATTCCTTTAGCTTTTGCTTGTTCAGCTAAACTTGCTGCTCTTGACATATCCTCGTAAGAAGAATTTGTACAACTACCAATTAATGCAACAGAAATTGGATCAGTGTAGCCTTTAGATGTTACATCATCAGATAATTCTGTTATGCTTCTTACTAAATCAGGAGTATGGGGTCCAACAATATGTGGTTCTAACGTTGAAAGATTAATTTCAATTACTCTATCAAAGAATTTTTCTGGATTTGTTTCTATCTCGGCATCTGCAACAAGAGATTCTTTATTTTGATTTGCTAATTGAGCAATATCTTCTCTGTTAGTATATTTTAGATAAGTTTCCATTCTTTCATCATATGGAAATACAGAACAAGTTGCTCCAATTTCAGCACCCATGTTAGTAATGGTAGCCTTACCTGTACAACTGATAGATTTTGTTCCAGGTCCAAAATATTCTACTATTGCATTTGTACCTCCAGATACTGTTAATTCATCAGCAACTTTCAATATGATATCTTTAGGAGAAGTCCATCCGGTTAGTTCTCCAGTTAATTTTATACCAATTTTTTTCGGATAAAGTAATTCCCATGGCATACCTGCCATTGCTTCAGCTGCATCTAATCCGCCAACACCAATTGCAATCATTCCAAGACCTCCTGCATTTGGAGTATGAGAATCAGTACCAATCATCAATCCGCCTGGAAAAGCATAGTTTTCAAGTACAACTTGATGAATAATTCCTGCACCAGGTTTCCAAAAACCACATCCATGTTTTGCACATGATGATTGTAAAAATTTGAAAACTTCACTATTTTCATCAAGTGAAACTTTCATGTCAATATCTCCTTGTACTTCTGCTCTAATGAGATGATCACAATGTACAGTTGTTGGTAAAGATGTTTGTTTTAATCCTGCTTGCATAAATTGTAACATTACCATTTGGCCTGTAACATCTTGTAATGCAACTCTATCTGGTTTTAAAAAGACATAATCTTTTCCGCCGATGAAAACAGTGTCATCAATTTTATTTAGATGGCCAGATAAGATTTTTTCAGAAAGTGTTAATGGTCTTCCAACTAGATTTCTATATTTTACAATATTTTCTTTTAATTTCAAATAAACATTAGAAACATGTTCTGTTGTAGTATCAATTTCCACAATTTGCGATGAATTAATCCTAAATTTAATATTTACAATTCAAAAACGCAATAAATTGTTTCAATAGGCATGTAAATCCTCAACAATTATAAGCCAAATACTGCTTTCCAATGCAGTGTTAGGTAACAGTAAATTTTCTAAATTGAGGTATAATTATGGTCAATAAAGGATTTCCAAAATTTGGCATGTCACAAGCTGGTGCATTTGTTGCAGCACTCAAAAATTATAATTTGCCAGATTTTATTTTAGTTTTAGTTGCAAAAGAATGCAAGTCAGAACTGCTTGAAAGGGGAAGAATAGATGACAGATTACAAAGTATGAACGATGATGCTTTAGAATTATTACATAGAGTTTTTGTTGGATGCAAAGAAGATACTGCAGGAAAATATGCCCAATACAGATTCTATGCATATGTATCAAGCATGTATCATAAATGTGAAGTTATAGTTAATGATACAATTCCTGGCGTATCAGGTATAAATCATAAAGTTCCTGTCGCAGTAAAAAATAATGGAATGTACATAGCAATTGCATATAACAAAGCAACAGGAAATCCAGTAAACTCAAAAGAAACAACAAGATTTTACAATATGGTAGATGATATCAAAAAAGGAGATCACGGAACCATGTTAGCTGATGGAATTTACGGCTCGTCTGTAGGTTTTAGAGGAGATGCTCTTGTAGAACTTGAAACATTAAGCAAATCACGAACTAATGATCCAGAAAATAAATTAGATTTCAAAACTGCAAATTTTGAAAATAATATTTACTCAGTTTCAAAACTTTAGTTGTAAATATTTTATTTTAAATTAAATTGTGAAATATCCATTGTTAGAAACATTGGCTTACCATCAGTTTTTTGAAAATCTTCATCATATTGCTCAAATTCTAACTGTTCAAAGAGATGTTTGGTCCACACATCGTGTACATCATGAATGAATCTTTTATGTCCAGCCATTCTCAACATTTCATGAACTAGTTCATGAGAAACAGTAGTACAATTTTTTTCTGCAAGAAATAAAGTGTCATCAGATTCTTTTGGTGATTGCCAATACGTCATTCCAAAATTTTCAGCATGATATCCATCGCACCCAGTACAATCAGTCCACCAAGGTTTGAAATGAGTTAAGTAAAAATGATAAATGTCTTTTCCTCGTTGGTAATGATCACGTACTAATGTAGAGGTGTCAAGACGTTGAAGAATACTTCTAGGAGTTGTGATCATTTCATCACATTGAATTTCATAATCTTTACCAAATTTTTCTTTTAACCAAACCTGATAAAACTTGCTCATTTTTTTGACATATTCAAATTCAAATTGTCTTTTTTCACGATCTACTTCAGGTACTACAAAAATAAAATGTAGAATCATAATAAGAAAAAAAGGTGTTTATGTTTGACCTTCAATACCCATCAAGGTAAGAGTTGAGCGAATCTTTTCAATTTTCCTGATTTTCCAGGTAATTGTTTCTCTAAGTTTTTCAACAGTGTCAGATTCAATCTTGGCCAAAATATCATATGCACCAAAAGTTCCATGAACTTCTTTTACACCATCCAAGCCCTTTAGTTGCCCTATAATAGCTTCTTCAGAACCCAATTCACAGTTTATTAAAACATAAGCTGTTGCCATACAGAAATTAGATAAATCGACTATATCAATAAACCGATCATTCTTAATTTTGAGACATCTTTACAATGTTATCCCAGATTGGCTTTGGCACAGGCATTACAGATAACCTTGAAATTCTTATTAATTCCCAATCTTTGAATTTTTTCTCTTTTTTCATTTCATGAAGAGTTACTGGGCGTTTCAATGTTTTTTTGTATTTTACATCAACAACAATAAATCGTTCTACATCTTCTTTAGGATTAGGATATGGCTTTGAAGTTATTTGCATAATTCCTACTGCTTGTCGTTCATCACCCGTATGATAAAAAAATACAAGATCACCTGATTTCATTTCTCGCATATGCTTTAATGCTAAATTATTATGAACTCCGTCCCATACGGTTGTTTTTTCTTTTTTGAGCTGTTCAAAATTATATCCCCTTGGTCCACTAGGTTCTTGTTTTGCTAACCAATAATTCACCATTTCATTTTTCATATTTTTATCGGTGTTTAATGGTTTTTAAAAAAAGATATGTTCCCCGGTTCTGACTCGCACTAATTCATTGGTCATAGCCATACGCCTCCTCGCGTTCTGAAACCGGGGTTGCCCACAATGTAGCACGCCTGGGTGAATTAGAAATCACTGGTATCATTACGATCGACTCATCCTAATCCGTCTGCATGCTTGCTCTTGGGCGATTTGTAATAGGATTACTCCTACTAAAAACCATTGAAGGAATAATTATGAAAAATAGTTTTTGAAAAATTGGTTTTAATTTTTAAGAACAGAATCAGACAAAGATATCTCAAATCCAACTACAGGGACACGAATCTTATAATTTTCAATAATTTTTGAATCAATTTTTCCAATAATTCCAATTGGAATATTATTTAGAACAATTGATGCACAATGACCATCTTCAAATGTAGAATTAGTTGCAGTTTTTGTTTCTACTTTAATTCCAAATCCAATATTTAATGCAGATTGAATAATTGATTTTATTTCAGTGAAATTTGCATCTTTATGTGCACTGATACCAGAAAAATTAATTTTTTCAGATATTGGGTTTTCTGTAGCAAAAACAGTTCCAGTTTCAAACATTTTTTGAGGATATGATTCGTGAATATTTTTTGAAAGATTTTCTAATAAACCTGGAAGAATAGAATCACGTAAAATAGTATGTTCTCTACTTTTTGAATCAAGTACGGAAATAATTTTTGTTGAATCTCTGTTAGTCATATCATATAATACTCTTTTACTAGTCAAACTGGAATTCAAAGCTTCAAGAAATCCCAATCCAATCATTGTTTGATCAAGAGATTTTAGTTTTAATGAGACAGGATTTATTTTTCCTATAGTTTGGGAAGGAGATAGCATAGGTTCAAGATTTTGGATTCCATATCCCAAAGCAACTTCTTCAACTAAATCTAAAGGTCCAAAAATATCAAATCGATATGCAGGTATTGTACAAATAATATTTGTCCCTTTAGATATTGCATCTAGGCGAGATTTTTTCAAAGATGAGACAATTTTTGAAGAATTAAGACTTAAACCTAAAATTTGATTGATTAATGAAATACTAACAGTCATTTTTCTTTGTTCTAATTTTGGTGAAGAATTTTTTGCACCTGTTATTTTTATTGATTCTAAGATAAAACCAGCACTTTGTAAAATGGTCGCTACAACTGCAAGCATATCTTCAGCATCTTCTTTGGTAATTCCAGTTACCTCAACAAAGAGATTTTTTGTTTTTGTAGTAACTGTAGTGACTGCAGCATTAATTATTGGAGGGAAAGATACTGTATTTTCATTTCCATCTAAAATTATAGGTACTTGAGAAGATTGACCAAGTATAGAACCATAATCTTTTCCAACATCAGTGTTTACCAATATTTCTGAAATAGTTGTCTCTTTTTCAGAGGTTAATGGAATAAATTTATGATTTCTAGTTGTTGTAGTGTAAACTAGTGGAAACAAAATCTTATCTAAATCATGTATTCCAATTGACGATTTTTTTCTTTTTCTTCCTATTCCAAAATGAAGATCTTCTTGCATGGTCATTAATTGCTTGATTGTTTTATCATCAACTTTTCCATTTTTTGCAATAATTCCAGTTACAAAAGGCCTAATCTTTGTCACTGAAGAATTAACAGAAATTAGATAATTGTGAGATTTTTTTACATTAAGCTTTACCATGCCAGTTTTAATTCCAAGTAATCCTTGCATGCCAAGTGCAATCCCATAATCAGTCGAGTAATCAGGTCTGTTTGGGCTATATTCAATCCGTACAAGATCTTTATCTTCTGATTCAATATCTAATCCAAGAAAAGGCAATGAATCAGAAATTTGTTTTTTTGTTACTTTTCCAATTAATTTTTGGAGACGAGAATAAGATAATTCAATTACTGGCATTTTGTAGCGCTCCTTAACCAACCAAGATTGTTATTGTAAAACTCTCTTACATCACCTAGATCATACTTTAACATAGCAATTCTTTCAATACCACCACCCCAAGCTAAAACAGGTTGAGTAATACCAAGTGGTTTAGTTACTTCAGGTCTAAAAATACCCATTCCAAATAATTCAATCCATTTTCCTAATTTTTCATTGTAAACCATAGTTTGAAGAGATGGTTCGGTATAGGGGAAAAATGTTGGCCAGAATTTTATTTTGGTAATCCCAATTCGTTTGTAAAACTCTCGTTGAATTCCCATTAAATTTCTCAATGAAGCATCTTTTCCAACAACGATGCCTTCAATTTGATTAAATTCAACCAAATGTTTGTAACTAACTTTTTCATTTCTAAATACACGACCTAAAGAAAATATTCGTGCCTCATCAGGTTTGTTTTCAGCTAAATGTTTGATTGTTACACAAGTGGTATGGGTTCTAAGAACCATTTTTCTTGCTTCATTAATGTCCCACTGATATCGCCAATTCTTTTTATGAGATTCAGAAACTTTTCTTATTTGTTCAGGCGTTCCAATTTTTTTAGCATTTATTCTATCTAGATAAAATGTATCTTGTAATTCTCTTGCAGGATGATCTTGCGGAGTAAACAAAGCATCAAAATTCCAAAAGCTTGATTGAGTCATATTACCAAGAATTTCTGAAAAACCAAGTGTAACAAATATCTCACGAATTTCATCAATAGTATCTTTTAGAGGATGAGTTCTTGCAACAAAAACTTCTGGAACGTTAGCTTCAACATCAATTCCACCAACAGAATCTGAAATTTTAATTGATTTTGCCAAATCCGATAATGAAATTTCTTTTGTTTTAATAACATCCTCAATAATAAAATCAGGTCTTTTCAAAAGTCCAGATAAATCATTGTCATCAATTTTATCTTTAGATAATTTTTCATTTCCAATAAGTTTGAGAGTTTTTTCTCCTAAAAGTTCTGAAGGGGAATTCTTTATAGAAATTTCATCAAGTGAAACTTCGACCCAATTATTTTTTCGAGCTAGACCCATTGAAGGTCCAAATACATAGCCTAATTCGTTTTGTAAATCAGATAATTTTCTTGGTCCAGTCTTTAGTAAATCTAGCAATCTTCTTTCAGGTAATCCTTTTGTTAAAGACTCAACACCATTTTTCCCTAAACTCAAAATACTTGATTTTGATTCAGTGACAATTGCCAAATTTTTTAATTTAAGCCATTCAATTCCTCGTCTAATTTGATCAGGTGAAAGTTGTGTAGATTTTTCTAATGACTCAGGAGATTGTTTTGGATTGTCTCTTAAAGAGGCGATAATTTTTTTTTCAATTTCATGAAAAACTTGCGACAACAGCAAAGAATCCGAAAAAGACTTTTTAAACCTTAACCTAAGTCAAGATGAATGTCAGCTGATGACTTTATTGTAACTCCGTGGCATGTAGAGGGTGATATTGACTATGATAAATTAATCAAGCAATTCGGAACTGAAAAAATTTCTTCAGAATTACTCGAGAGAATCAAGAAAATCACAGGCGAAGACCATTTTATGCTCAGACGAGGTATTTTCTTCTCACATAGAGAACTGACTAGAATATTGGATGAATATGAGAAAGGTAACAAATTCTTTCTATACACAGGAAGAGGCCCTTCAGGTCACACCCATATTGGACATTTAGTACCATGGATGTTTGCAAAATGGTTACAAGATAAATTTGATGTTAACATGTATTTTCAACTTACCGATGATGAGAAATTTTATTCAAAACCAAATCTAACTTTAGAAGAAACAAAGAAATTTGCATATGAGAATGCATTAGATTTTATCGCATTAGGTTTCAATCCAGAAAAAACAAAAATTATTATCAACACAAAAAATATCAAAACATTATATCCAATTGCAGCTGAAGTAGCAAAAAAAATTAATTTTTCTAACACAAAAGCAACATTTGGTTTCACAAATGAAACAAACATTGGAATGATATTTTATACATCATTACAATCAGCTCCATGTTTTATTGAAGACAAACCGGTGCTAATTCCATTAGGGGTTGATCAAGATCCTCACTTTAGATTAACAAGAGATATTGCACCAAAAATTGGAAAACAAAAACCAGCTTTAATTCACAATATTATGATTCCAAGTTTAGAAGGTCCAGGAGGAAAAATGTCAGCATCAGATGAGAAAGGTACGATTTACACAACAGATTCACCAAGTGAAGTAAAAAATAAAATTAACAAGCATGCATTTTCAGGTGGTCAACCAGATATTGAACAACATAGAAAACTTGGAGGAAACCCAGATATCGATGTATCCTATCAATATCTAAGAATATTTTTTGAACCAGATGATGCTAAATTAAAAATAATTTATGGAGATTATAAATCAGGCAAATTACTTTCAGGCGAACTAAAAGCAATTTTAATTGAAAAAATTAATTCATTTCTTGCAGTTCATCAAGAAAACAGAGAAAAAGCAAAAAACCAGATAGAACAATTTCTTTTTGAGGACAAATGAAAATAACTATAGCGTGTGATGACAAATACGAGGCTCAAAAACTATCTAGTTTCATTTTCATAAAAGATGGTAAAGAGACATACATTACAAGAATTCTAAATATTGTTAAAAATGAAGTAATAATTTCATTAAAAGATAAATCTGCTCACAGTATTGTACTCAAGGATGAAGCAAATGTAGAAATGTTTGCGGATTTTATGCAATCTGTATTAGATAAAGAACACACGTTAATTTCAACTAGAATTATTGAAGATATTGTAGAAATAATCAAAGAATGATTCTATAAACTATATACAAGATATGCCGTTGCAATTCCAACCATAACAATTAGACAAATTCCTAATGCTTTGAAATCACCATTCATGAATTAATATTAAAATAATTATAATTAAAGTGTTAACTAATTCTCATAGATGATTCTACTAATTATCTAGGAAAGTGTTTACTCTTTTTTGAACTTGATCTGTCTTCAGATCGTTTTGATGTAACAGGTTCTCGAATTTCATTACAGTTTAAACAAAATACCTTTAATTCTTCTCTAGCAAGATCTGGTGATGAGATATATTTTCCCCAAGATGCAGCATCGCCTCCACGTCCAGAATTATCAGAAGTGACATTTTCAGATATTGGACTAATTCCTATGGCTCTTTCATCACTAAAACCACAATTAGAACAAACTTTTCCACCCAAGATTTCATATAATTTTTCTTTTATAGTTTCATAAAATTTATCGGAACCATTAGAATAGAAGCTCTCTTGTTTTCTCAAAAATTTATCATTTCGTGGTTTACTAGATCTAGAATTATCTCTACGTGGTTCTGATCTAGAAGATGATCTTGAACCTCTATCTCGTGAACCTCTATCATCTCTGGAATATCTATCATTTCCTGAATCTTCTGGTTTGTTTTTTCTAAAACAATCACTACAAAAAACAGGTTTGTTAAATCTTGGAACAAATGGAACTGTACATTGATTTCCACAATCAGAACAAGTTACCTCGGTATCTTCTCTATCATTATCTCTTGAACCTCTAGTGTCCCCAGAATTTCTAAAAGAGCGAGATGTGTTATTTTCGCTTCTAGAATTTCTTCCATCTGTTTTTCCATCAGAATATTTTGACTTGTAGAGATCCATATTATAGAAAATTTTAGATCTATAGGTTATAGATACTTAGAGCTTGAATTTATGCCTAGGATTAAAAAAATCATCTAAACTAGAGATTTATCCATTTCAGTTGACATTATTTCTTGCACTTTAAGAAAATAGAGTTTTGTAGAATACGGCATATCATCCAAATTATTATCAACTACAATCATGAAATATCTTACAGCACGTTTTGAAATATCTAAATTAAATTTCATTTGGAGGACAGGATCTTGATGAACTTTGATTTTATCCTGAAGCCATGGTGGAGCCATTTCAATGGTTTCTTTAATAATTTTATTATACCAATATGAAAGATTTTGAGGATGTAATCCCTGTTTGAGATTTGCCACATCAGTATCAATTTTTTTCATCATATGATTAATGATTGCCATGAGGCTCAATCCAAAAATTTTGTTTTATTACAATTACTCAAAGTTCGACAAGCTACTTGTCAATTGATAGCAAGTTTCCATCAATATCAATTTCAGAGTTTTTAATTCTAGTCGTGGATATTCTCGTTCCGTCTTTTGCCAAAAACATTGGAACAGTAATAACTTGAACATGGGGAAGATTCTTTTTTGATCTTAATTCATTAAGGATTATTCCCTGATTACTTGTTTCATCACTAACAACTAGTGCTTCAACTCCTTTTTCTAGAACAGCAGGTCCAAAATCATTTTCTAATTTACTAATTTCAAAAGAAGCATTAGGGAATTTTTTTGAAATAATAGAGATTAAATTTTCAAAACGTTGATCATATTTGTTTGTAGGAATTTTACCTTTTTTGGTAGCAAATTCATCACTTGTAATTCCTATGATTACTTTATCAGCAATATCAAATGCATTTGATAGCAAAGTAAAATGACCTCTATGGATAATATCAAAAGTTCCACCCATGGCTACAAGAGAAAATTTAGACATGTAAATTGATAATATTCTTTGAAAATAAATCTACTAGTTTTTTTGTATCTTTTAAGTCTAAATTATTTAAAAATTTTGCTTTATTTTGATAATTTTATGAATCCTTCTTTGATTAAAAATTGAATGCCTTCAACAAATGAATTATCATCAATTTGTCCATCTGCCCACCATCCAGCGTTGTTCTTAATCCAATCAGGAATTGTGTTATTTTGGGAAATTGATGTAGTGTCACTAGAAGTTACTTCAAATGAAATGATTGTAACAGTTGTCTTTGAATTTCCATATTGAGCTTTGACTTTAAATGCCCCATCACTAAATTTTTCATCCAGTGTTACATCATGTGAAAATGTACCATCAACTCCTACTGAAGTTGTTTGAGAGAGAACAAGGTTATTTCCAGTACTAAAAATTGAAATTCGTAAATTTCTCTCTTCGTCATACTTGTTTACACTACCAGAAAATATTACAGATTCTCCAAGGGCATATGAGATATCATCAGAAATTATCTCCACAGTGTAATTGTTAGCACTGCTTTGTGCAGGTGGTCCACCATAACCCAAAACTGACTGTTCTGAAGAAAATACAAGTATCAATGAAATTATAGAAATAATGAAAATTTTCTTTGAATTCATAATTAACATGGCACATTCCTTTCTGCATTTAAACGGTGAGTAGAGAATAGAGTTAATGATTGAAATCTTAGTTTATAATTATTAGAACGAATGGACCTTGCTCAGCAATTGGAATATTATTTCTATCCCAAACAAAAGTCTCAATAAAATATAATCCAGTTTTTTCTGGAATCCAATCTATAATTTGAGTTTCTTGTCCTGCTCCAATAAATCGTCCATCAAATTTTCCAATATATTCAACATAAGGTAATTTACCAGATTCCTTTACCTGAACATAGTAAGAATAGGCAGTTTCATTGGATTCTTGATCCGCTGCAAATTGAATCCATGTTTCACTCTTTATGTAAACTGGAGAACCAACACTTAGTTCAGACAATTTATTTCCATCAGAATCTTCTACAGATACATTTGAGATAGTTATGAATTTATCAGGAATTTGAGATACTGGAATTTGTATATCAACAAAGTCAGAAATGAAAACACTTGATTCTGCAAATAAGAAAAATCCTACTGCTTTAGGATTAATTACTTCATCTAACTCAAAAGAAATATCGGTGTTTAGATCTACATTACCTAGTTCTATTGTAGATACACTAAGAATTCTAGGAGGTTCAAAGTTATCATAAAATGCAAGATAGACGTTAGTATTAGAACTTGGAGCTCCTCCATTTTGTAAAACTCCTGAAAATCTAAAAGAATTATCCGAAAAAACGTCAGTTGAATATACGACAAGTCCTTTTTGTTTTTCGTCTGAGGAATCAAAAGGTAATAGTAAGACAGATGCCTGTGTTATGTTTGGATTTGGGGTTTCAGAACGTATAGAATAAGTTGACTTACCATTAGAAGTGATTACTTCAAGAGTAGTATAATCCTGGACAACTTCTAAAGGAGTAGGATTCACATCATCATAGAAACTTACTTGAATTTGGACATTATCTATAGCAGTTAAAGAATTATTATTTTCAACTAATCCAACTACTACAGTGTAGCCTTCTGAATCTTGATATACAAATGGAGGTTGATTGCTTAGAGATACATTAAGTGCATTACCATTATCAGAATATTCTTGAGAAAAGCCTTGACTAAATGGAATCAGTAATAATATCAAAAATGTACATAAAACTACTTTTATCATAATTTTTCTTACTAGAAGAGATTAATTTCGTGTAACATATCAAATAATGAACAAGAAAGGTAACAACGTTAAACCTAGTTTACACTGTTAGATAAATAAAAAGAAATTAAAAATGATATAAAACTTATTTTCTCTTTGCGGTAATTGCTATCCAGTAAATTAAACCTGGAACTAAACCAACGATAAGTGGTATGAATACCGGCCATGCGTCTGCTGTACTTGCCATGTTAAAAAACGGAAACTAATCCTATTTAAATCCAGCTTGAAGTCTGAATTTCAACATAGATCGTAGAGGTTAGAAAGTGGACCGGACGGAATTCGAATCCGTGACCCCCCGCGTGCAAGGCGGGTATACTACCAGGCTATACTACCGGCCCACAAGAAGAATGAATAAAGTGTGGATTTTAATTGTTGTCTTCTAGGTAAGAATTTTATTTGAAATTACGGTAATTCCAATATGGTACTTTTAGAATCACAAATTAAACTAAAAACAGGAGATATTGCACCAGATTTTGAATTAATGGGAATTGATGACAAAACACATTCAATAAACGATTATTCCAGTTACAAAGGAATTTTAGTAATTTTCATGTGTAATCATTGTCCATACGTTAAAGCAAAAGTAGATGCTCTCAATGAACTATATGAAAAATGTGGAAAGAACATAGCAATTATTGGTATTAACAGTAATGATTCTACAGATTATCCAGAAGACAGTTTTGATGCCATGAAACAGACTGCCAAAGAGAAAGGGTTTGAATTTGATTATCTAGTAGATAAAACACAAGGGATTGCTAAGAAATATGGTGCAATGTGTACTCCAGATCCTTTCTTATTTAATGCACAAAAACAATTAGTTTTTCATGGAAAAATAGACAATGCCATGAAACCAGATGATAAAGTAACTGAAAAAACAATGATTGTCAATATGGAGAAATTAATAGCTGGAGAGAAAATTGAAAAAGACTTTGACCCTTCAATTGGCTGCTCAATCAAGTGGAAGGGAAATTAAACAAGGCCATCCGTGAAGTAGAAAATAAACTTGGTAAATTTTTTACAGACTGTTTCCACACTTATAAATAAAATAAATTTGGTATTTAATGAATCTAGAATTTTCAGATATCTGTACATTCTAACCCAACTATCTATCCATGTATCATTTTATTCCCGATGTGGTAAGTGAATCCACACGGAGTTAATCTAAAAAAAGAAAAAAGAAAAAATTAGCTGTTTTTGTTGATGTCGCCACATATTCCAGGTGTTGAGCCATCGGCTTGACATTCTGGTGCGAATTCATCAGTTATGGTTATCTTTCTGTTACCATTTCCATTGTTGTTTTGAGTGAGATCAAATTGTACCCAAGCTTCATCATTGGTATTATTACCATCAACAAATGTATTTTCTGGATTCCATTTGTGTACTAGGAAATAAGTTCCATTTGGAAGATCAGTGATATCAATTTCATTACCTTCAACTGATTGATGATATTGATCAGCCCAACCTGGTTGAATTCCTTGTAATCCTACTTCACAATCCCAATAGATTCTCTGAGAGGTTGGAGATTCATCACCATTGTATTTGTATACGTTAGTGATACAGAATCCAACTTTAATGGATGTAGTTTCCTGTTCATTGTTGAGAGTAGCTATTTCACCCGGAATATCAGCATTGTTTGTATCAGGAACTCTTACAGAGAATTCCCCGATATCGTCAATGTGCCAATGATTGTGTGTATCATGGAAAATAAATTGACTTACAGTCTCATGCCAAACAGTTTGATCAGTTAATCCAAAGTTACCTTCATCATCATATAGATTTTGGAAAGCATCTTGGGTTGTACCTTCTTCTGCATTTGGATCTGGAAATAGTGGTTCGTATTCTAAAGTTCCAGGACCAATGTTAGCCCAAACATTTGTGAATCTCAAAAATTCTTGTTGTTGTTGATTGTGTATATTGAGATGTTTTGGAACACCAGGAGTCACATCAGGTAATAATGCATCTGTAGGTACATTTTGTGGTTCTGCAGTAATACTAGAACCCAATGAAACAGTTAGCATAAAGCCAATTGCTACAAGTACTGGAAGCATCATTAGTGGTTTTCGAAAGATAGTTTTTGAAAAAGTCATTAAACAAGACCAGATTTTTTATTATTTAAATCAATCATCAGTAATTTACAATATGTTTTCATTTCATTTTAAATTACCATTTTTAGAATCTAAAAATTACGTAAATAAAATACATTATGAATAATTAACTTTAATTATTTTTTATAAAATCAACTATTTCTTTAGGATTAGTAGGTTTCATAAACATTTTACTTATTTTGTATTTGTTCATATTAGATTTATCTTCTTCATCAATAAAACCCGTCACAACTATAACTTTGATTGGACTATTTTCCTCCAAGAGCTTTTCAAGTGTATATGTTCCATCAAATTTTGGCATCCTCAAATCTAATACTAAAAAATCAGGCGAATATTTTACACACAATTCAATTGCATCTTGTCCATTATTTCCTGTAGCTACAACTTGAATATCACTAATTTCAAGATAGTCTTGTAGTACTTCAACTGAATCTACTTCATCATCTACTATTACTACACTTGTCATTATTTCATGTCCTTTGGAATTGTAACGATAAATGTTGTTGGATTATTTTCCACCTTGATTGTACCCATATGTTGATCTATGATTTGCTTACAGCTTGCCAATCCAAGACCAGTTCCTTGGTATTTTGTAGTAAAGAGAGGTTCAAAAATCTTTGACATGATTTCATCTGGAATAGATTCTCCAGAATCTAGAATTTTTATAATATTATTTGAATCATCTTGGTTATAGATAATTGTAATACTGCCATAATTTTCTAATTTTTGAATTGCATTGAAAATAATATTGTTAAATACAATTAAAAATTGTTCAGCATCACATACGATGTTTGGGTTTTCAATTGGTTTTTTAATTGTTATTCCATTAGGGATGGAAAGAGAATTTATTGAATCCTCAATTAATGTATGAAGGGAAATTTTACTTAGATTTAGTTTTCTTACTCTAACAAAATCCATGACATTATCTATTTGATGTTGCATTCTTTCTATAGATCGTTGTATTCGTACATTGTTTTTAGACACTACCTCTTTGGTTGGATTTAAAACGTTCAAAGCATTACTACTAATTATTACTCCAAGTGGATTTCTCAAATCATGGGCTAATTTTGAAGCTAATTCCCCTATGGCTGAGAATCGCTCCGCTTTGATAAGTTCGTCAGATAACTTTTCTATTTTGATAGTTCTTAAATTTAGATTTTTATTTAATTTGGAATTAAGAAATAAAATAATACTTGAGAAAATCACTACGATCATAATTAAGAACCAAGAAAAATATGCTATAGCGTTTCCTTCCGTATTAAGATTTGTAAGATAGTTCAAGCCAATTAAAATAATTCCAATAGATACATTGATCAAAATAAGGGTAATTACGATGCCAAATCTTTCTATTCCCCTCATCTTGTATTTTTCTTCTGTTTCAATTTCTTTTGATGCATATTTTGATTTATTAATAATATAATACATCGTAAATGCCCAAATTGTATAACTAGTAATCCATAAAATATCCACTGGATGACCATCAACATATGCGTCGTCAATTACTAAAAATAAGAAAATAGTATCTGCAGAAATTAAAACTATAATTCCAGCTAAAATCATAATCCAAAAAAAATTTTTTTGGTTTAATACTGAAAATAAAATTGCGATAATTGCTGGTATTAATAATAATGAATCAACTATTGGATAAAGTAATGCAACAAAAATTTCAAATGGTTCATCTTCTACTCCAACATTGTAAGTTGCAATAACTGATGGAATTAATAGCACTAAGGATATTGCAACTGCAAAGATTATACTTTTTTTAGAAATTTGATTACGTAGTGGTTTTAAAAATAATAATAATGAAATGAACATAAAGATTGGTGCACCTAAATAGAAAAAGTCAGCAATTGATGGATATGGATCAATATCTAAAACATGTTCATACAAATTCCATGTTTGCTCTGCAGCTAAAGAAAAGGCAAATGAAATTACTAAAAAGATTAATGATATACGTGGAAGATCAAATATTTTTTTTGCTCGAGTTAGTGCCCAAATTCCTAATAATAGTAGAATGCCAGGAATAATTATGTATAATGGAAGCGAAATACCATTTGAGAAATTTTCTATTCCCACCAAAATATTAGAATAATATAATGACACAATTAAAAGTAAATTTGTCCCCAACCCAATACTCCAAAACGAAGTAAATTTGGAGTTTTTCATACTTTGTGACATTATTGATTATTTCTTAATGCTGAATAAAACTTCTATGAATTGGACCTAAAACCAGTGATTAAAAGAAAAAGACAACATTTCCCATGTTAAATTATAACCCAAAAACATTGCATGTAAAAATAATCTCAAAAACTAAATTCTAAAAAAACAAGATATCATTAATTATCAATATATCTTAGATTGTATGATGAGTGACAAATTTACTAGTCACTTTACAGATACAAAATTAAACTTAAATGAGTCTAGCCTAGAGATTTGTTCGTGGGCTCGTAGCTCAGCTTGGCTGGAGCGTTCGACTGATAATCGAAAGGTCATGTGTTCGAATCACATCGGGCCCATTTTTTATTATTTTAAATTTTGAGATATAGTTTGAGACCATTGTAAAATATCTCCAATTTTTTCAGATGTCAAATCAGAATTTATTTTGGTTTTTTTAGATACTTTTCCACAAAGTATCAATTTCATATGTTTTCCAGATTTTTCCTTTATAGGATTAATGGAATCTGCAAAAAAGTTTAGACCTTCATCAGTTTTGGAAAATATCACAATCACTAAAATTCCAGGTTTGTGTTTCCATATTTTTCCTATTAATTTTTGAAAATCAAGATCAAATAATACATTGATTGCCAATGACATATCCCCCAAATGAGAAACCTTCCATCCATCAGAATGGTAAACTGCTGAAGCTGCTTCTGAATATAATCGACTTTGTGCATCAGATGCCATGATAATTATATTCTTTTTTGAATCAGATACAACCTGAAGTTGATTAAAGATTTGAAGAGATTGTGAAATAGTAGTCATTAGAAGATTTTGTTCGGAGGCTCCAATTTTTCCATCATCATATAGATTTTGTACATGATCAATAGAGGGAAAAATTACTTCCAGAATCAATCGATTCACTGTACCTCCAGAATGTAGGCAATTACGAATTAGAGAGTAAACTTGATCTTCAGTACCATTGATCAAATATTCAAGATATCTAGGGGATATTTTGAAATAATCATCAGGGAAGTGGAATGATTCTTGTCCAGGTTCTAAAAACCATAAAGTAATATTTCCAATATTTTTTTGTCGGAGTAATCCTTCTGCTGCAAAAACTTTGAGATATTTTGACATTGTTATTCTATTAATGCCAATTTTTTTAGAAATCTCAACACCTGACATTCCAGAAATAACGTCATCTAAATTTGAAATTAGTTTTTCTCTTATCTCCTCAATAGAATAGCCTTTTCCCATAATGCTCTTGGGTCACGGTATTCTATAAAGACTAATTTTCATTTAGAAAATCAAGGTGGAATTTATAATAAAACATTATATACTTAGTACTTTATTGTACGGTAAGGAAAAGTAAATTGCCAAAAGCCGGATTCAAATCAATCACTGTTTCAGAAACTGTTTATGATAAATTCCATGACGTTTATCAAAAGAGTAAAGACGACCTAACAATGAAAGGAGTCAACAGTTTTGCCGGTTATGTAACTTACATGTTAGAGGAGATGATGCAAAAAGACAAGACCTTTGCAAGATATGCTCCAAAAATAGAAAAAATTTCAGTTGATGATGACCGTGTTATTCTTAAAGATAATATCAAAAATAGAATTGCAGAAGTTGCAATTCAAAAAGGTGAATTATTTTGTCAGCTCTGTGATGAGAAAGATTGTGTCCATGTTGGATTTGTATTCTCATTACCAGATGTTTATGAAGTCCTAAACTCTAGAGGAATCAAAAATCCAAGATAAGTGGAGGAGGTGGGATTCGAACCCACGAACTCCTGAAAGATAGGATCTTAAGTCCTACATCGTTGGCCAGGCTTGATTACTCCTCCAAAAGGATAAAAATCTGAGCGAAATTTAACAGTTTAGAGTGAATTTGCCCAGAATCAAGAATTATAAGGATTTTCCACAGGGTGAATTTGTGCTTCGGTAGCTCAGTCTGGTAGAGCGTTACATTGGTAATGTAAAGGTCACGGGTTCAGATCCCGTTCGAAGCTTCTAATAATTTTTAATCAATAATTCAAAGTGACCAGTTCTCTTTTTAGAATTGGAATTAATTGAACGGTTTGCCTGAATTTTAGTTACTTTCCAAGGTTTTGTTGAAAACATATCTGTAACTTCTTTGGAATTAGAATTTGACAAAAGTACATTGCATCCTTTTGAATCTAAGTCCATACAAAGTTCTGCCAATCTACTGAGATCATCAAAAGTGAAAGCCTTGTTTGTGTAACTGGTAAAATTAGCAGTATCACTAACTGGCTGATATGGAGGATCAAAGTATACTAGATCACCTTTTTTGGCATCTCTGAGTACTGCCTCAAAATCCCTACATTGTATATTGACTTTACTTGATTGCAGGATATGGCTTACTGAATGAAGGTTGTCCTCATTTACAATATTTGGATTTGTGTATTTGCCCAATGGAACATTAAATTTTCCTTTACTATTAACTCGGTATAATCCATTGAAACATGTTCTATTCAAAAAGATTAGTCTAGAAGTTTTCTCAATTTGACTTCTAGGAGTACTTGCTCTTATTGAGTAATAGTAGGATTTGGAATCTTTTTGATAATTTTTTTCATGATTTTTTAGTGATGTGATAAGGTTGTCTACTCTATCTCGAATAGTGGTATATGATAAAACAAGATCAGAGTTAAGATCAGAGATACTACATTTCTGACCATTACGTTCAGTTAACATATGGAAAAGTAATGCACCACCTCCCAAGAAGGGTTCAAAATAAGTACCAAAAGATTTAGGCAAATTTTCATTTAGAATAGGAATTAGTTGTCGTTTTCCACCAGCCCATTTTACAAATGGTTTTGGAATAGTTAGAATCTGACTGTATTGTTGTTTCACATATCATAATCACAATATTGCATATTGTCAAAATAGACAATAAAAGATCACAAGCTGTGTGGTATTTTTTAATCAAATTTTTTGAAGTGTAGAGAATACTCTAAGAGATAGATAATAAAATGAAAAGGAAAAGGTTGGAGTATCTAGTCCCACTTTGACCAAGCGGCCATCCATCGGTATGTCCAAGTGTTCAATTTACAACCTAAAGCTGCAAATGTACATGCCAATACTGCACCCGCACCTGCACCTAGCGCAACTGGGCTGTTATAGAATTTACCTACTTGCGGTTCTATCGGTGTCATGTATGGTGGCAATGTTGGTCTTGGATATTTGAATGCCGTTTCTAGTGGGTCTGCTACTGTTATCAGGTTTACCATGTTGAATAATGGTATTGACATTCCTACCAGTACGCCGCCAAACAGTATCAAGGAGTGCTTGTTCTTCTTTGTTGCCCAGTAGACCAAGTCCAACAGCATTGCTGATGGAAGCCAAACTGGAGTTACAATGAAGTCATACGGATAACCAAGTGCAAACCATGCGCCTTTTGCTATCCATGTGTATACTGTCATAATTAGAGCGTAGTACGTCGCTGTGCCTGGAACGCCTGTAAATGTAAGATAATATGTAGCACCTACAATTAGCATCAACGTTTGCGATATTGAAAATACCGTGTACGAAGTCCAAGCCCAGTCAGTGTAGAAGATATAGTCACCTGCATTAATTGTTAACAATGTTGAGTTAACTGCAACTACTACTATGAATAAGTAGTGTGTACATCGTCTTAACCAGACCATATGAAGGTGAAGAAACGGTCAGTATATAAAATTTTAGAGTGTGATGAAGATCGTTATTTTTGATTTGATTAGAATGATATAAAAAATACGTTAAAGTGTAATTTTAAAAAATTAAAATGAAAAAGAAGTGTATTGAAGGGTTTTCTTCAGATTACCAACCGACGTATAGAGATACAAACAAGCAAAATACAGTTGCACCTATAACACTAGCAAGAACTATACCATTGCTGTTTTTGTTGGAACCTTCTTCCATGACTTTAACACAGAAGATGTAACCTATTGTGATAATGATTGTAAGTACGATGAATGCAAAGTGTCCACTTGCTGTTGGATATGCCCATGGATAATAGAAATATCCTGCTGCAGTACCACCAAAAGTTGACAATATTGCTGCCCAGAATGATACTGTGATCATACCAGTCATATTTTCAACGCGTCTACCAATCATTCGTTCTACATCAGCACTTGATGATCCACCAGCGCCGCCAGAACCGAATCCTTTAGGAAGAGTCATTCTGGAATTATTCTAATTCAGATTCTTTTAAGTCTTTCTTAAAGGGAATTGGCTTGTACTATCTACGTCATTTTAAAAATAATAAAAGAGAAAAAATGTGCTAATGCACTTTTTCTATGGGATTGCTCTGCTGTACAATTTACCTTCTAAGGCCATCTTGTACATTTCTGCAACATAAGGATTCTCACCAGGAGTTTCTGCACCTAGTTCTACGAGTCGAGCATATACTCTAACTACGTATGCTAGTGCACCCATGAAAGCCACTACGACTCCCATGTTAAACATCCAATGGTTTGGAACCGAAAATATTTCTTCTACAAACCAGAAATGCCACATCTCATTGATACCAATTGTAAACATGGTTGCAAGGTAACCAAGAATGGTCATCTTCAATCCAGTGTTCATGGAATTATTTGGTCCTCTAAGAACTGGAATTTTTCTATCATAGATTGCGGCTGCTCCCCATCCAAGTGGTAATGTGATGAAGTGGGAATATAGCCACCAGTGTGCTGGTGTAAATGCACTATCTCTGATAGAGGTCTGATGTAAAGAACCATCAACGAAGTTATCGACTTCGACTGATGCTGCAGTAGAACCCATAGCAATAACGATGAGCCAGACTTTCTTTAGTCTCTGGATCTCAACTTCTTTTGGGATTAATGCGGGCATTTGTGCCATGCATACCATCATGTTAATTCGGAATATAAAGTAAGAGTTTTAAAATAGACACATATTTTGCAAAATATTATAATTATTTGTAACATACATGAAAATATTTTATATTTTTAAATTTAATACATTATAATTTAGTCCATTTTTTTATTGATTTCAATGTTATACATCAATGATTTACAATGAAAAAGATATCGATCCTAATTATGAAGGTAAAACATATAACGACGTGTTTCATTTCTTGACTTTAAGGATAAATATGGTAGAAAAAAGAATTTTCGTATTTGGACTAGCTGTAGTACTTGCACTAGGAACTTTAGGTTTCAACTGGGTTGAATCCGTACTTCCAACTGCAGATGCACACGGTGTCCAAGCACAACTCCAGAGTCGTTTCATCAGAATTGAGGATGAAACCTTCAACAGACAATCCCTACAAACTGGCGAAACCTTGACAGTTCAAGGAACTTTAGTTAGTTTAGTAGAAAGAGACCTAAGAGGATGGCTATCAATTTTCACAGAGTCAACCAACGCAGGTAATAGATGGGAAATGTTGGCAAGAGATCCACCAGGAAACGTCTTTGACATTTCAGGTAACTCAGTCGTCGATTACTCATTATCTGCCAAAGCACTTGAAGCAGGTGTATACCACGTACACACCCAACTCAACGTAGCAAAAGTTGGTCCAGGACTAGGTCCAGGTCAAACAGTAGTAGTTGAAGGCGAACCAATTATCAAACCAATCCCATACACTAACATCGCATATCAATCAATCATTATCGGTGTCGGTTATGTCATTACGTTTGCAACACGACCTTGGCAAGTAATCTAAACAACTCAACTTTTCCTTTTCATTTATTAGATTCTTCTTTACGGTTTCCGTAAGAAAAAGTAAACCAAATTTTATCTTCTAAAAAATAATAACAAAAACATATCAAGTTTCAAGATTAAAAAATTAGATATTTTTCAAAGTTATTTTTGAAGAAATAGAATTTTATTCCAATAAATACAAAGTAAACATACAAAATTAAAGAAGAGGAAAAATTCTGAAATTACTTTTTAAGATAAAATCAAAAAAGAAAAAATCATTGTCAAAATATTAGAAAAAGGTGATTTGTTTATCGAGGGTTATTTACCATGTAAAGGAGAATCAGAATAGATTAGAATTGACTCTGATAAAATAACATATTTTCTTACAGACTATCAAGATCAATGCAATACCATTGAAATCACATATGAATGAGAGAAAGGACTTTAAGGAATCCGTCTAAAGTCATCACTATGATTTGGCCAGGTACTGGGGATCCATACAAGAAGAAAAAAGCCATCAGATTTCTTGCAATATCCTTTGGAATAGGCGCGGTTGCAGTAATAGCAGTATCTATGGGGGTCAATCCATTCATCTTAGAGCAACCACGACATGCTTGTATCAATGATTTAGAGACAGATTGGAAAATTGCATTTACAGTAGAGATAATTGTAGATAATGTTGAAGCTCCAATTCCAGCAAATATCGGAATTAAAGATGAATGTCAAAGAGCAATTTACACACTAAGTGATGATGGTACAGTTTATGCAGAATGGACAGAAAATCCAGAATTTGAAATTGGTCATTTTATGTGGATTTTTGAAATTCCTCTAAGAGATATGGATCAGGATAAATCAACGATTTATGTTAATGGAAAAGAATCACCTCATTTCACCAAACATCCATTACAAGATGGACTTCATTACAAAATAGTACTTACATCAAAAGACTATGATACATCCAAAGACAAAGACTTCCTACCAGAACTAGAAAACTAGTGATTGTAGATTTTGAGGGAAAACTAGAATTTCAAAAATTTACCAAAGTTCTAAAAAGTCATCATGGTACAAACTAGGAAATTTTAAAAATAATGAAAAGAAGAAATTGATTTACCAGTATTTACCGTTGTCTGGAATAAGACCGATACCTTCTCTTTCAAAGTGTCTGTCTAATTCATCAACCCATCTCTCACGGTTGTCTTTGTAAGCCCAGCCGTGTACACGTAACCAGAATGAGATAACTCCAAGAAGGAATACCGTAAACATTATGGTTCCGAAGATGTAAATCATTACATCGTAGAATAATGGGTCGTAGTTTGGTCCTAGTTGTCCTGTAATTGAAGACAGGATGCTGAGGAAAGTACCTACGATAGGAATCATAATAATTTGGCTCTATTTGTGCGATATATACATTTCTTTTATTATCAGAAAGTGCGAGATCAGTATTCAAAAAAAAGGGGAATAAATTGAAGATAGTTTACACTAAGGAAAAAATAATAAAATAAGAGAAAATTGAAGTTTTTTATCCTCTACCCATTGCTGCGTATTTACCAGATCTTCCTTTAAGGAAGAAAGCTCCTGCAATACCACCGAACACTGCTGCTGCAATTACTGATGCACCAACTACACCATTTGCATCAATATATGGAGTACCTGATCCAGCTGCTGGATTTGCTTCAGCAGATGCGACTCTTCTTGCTTGAATCTCAAGTGCTTCTTCTAGTGTGTATGATCCGGTTTGACCTTCACTACCGACATTACCCATGTATTGTGCAAATGCTACTGCACCTTCTGCATGGAGTCCTATAGTGAATACAGCGATTAAGGATGCTGTTAATAGTATTTTTCTATTCATACGATTTACCTGTTCGTTTTGGCTTTAGAGACTTATTTAACTTTTATTCTGAACACCAAATTTTGGTATAATGTACGAGATCAGTATAAGTAACGTTTAATTCTGTTCTATGATCAGGCAAATCATGGGACGATTACACTCACATAGACATGGGAAATCACATTCTATTAGACCAGCTGTACTTCGTGCACCTTCTTGGATTACACATAGCACTTCAGAAATTGAAGAATTAGTTGTAAAGTATACCAAAGATGGACTAACCCCTAGTCAAATAGGAATTAAACTAAGAGATCAACATGCAATACCTTTAATCAAATCAGTAACCAATAAAAAAATGGGTCAAATTTTAGAAGAACATGATTTGAAAGCTGAAATGCCTGAAGACTTGGAAAACATTGTTAAAAAAGCAGTGAATCTCCAAAAGCACCTCAAAACAAACAAGGGAGACAATAGAAATGTTAGATCTTTGGAATTAATTGAAGCCAAAGTTCACAGACTATCAGTCTACTACAAAAGAATTGGAAGAATTGATAAAACATGGAAGTATAAATCCGTGGTTGCTCAACTAGAGTAATGACAAAGTCATTTGATGAATCACTTTCATTTTTTAAAGATAATATTTTAGATTGTATAAAATCAAAAAAATCAATTTCCATTACAACCCATATTGACTGTGATGGATTAACATCAGGAAGTATTATCACTAAAGCCCTAATCAGAGCAGGTGCCAATTGTACGGTTAGGACATCAAAAGAATTTAGTAAAAATATTCTAGAATCATTCAAAACAGATTCCAGAGATTTTCACATAGTAACTGATCTAGGAGCAGGTTTTGCAAATGAATTAGATAAAACATTGGGAGATAATTGGATTGTTTTAGACCATCATCAAATTCCTGATGAAGAGATAGATAATCAAAATGTCATAAATTCATGGAAATATGGGATTGACGGCGGAACTGAAATTTGTGCTGGAGGAATGGCATATCTTGCATCAATGGCACTGGATGAAAGAAATTCAGATTTGTCTGCAATTGCAGTTGTTTCAGCTTTAGGTGATAGACAAGACCAAGGTGAACGAAAATCATTTACCGGTAAAAATTTTGAGATTGCCAATACTGCCAAAGAATTAGGTTTGGTCGATATTGATTTAGATTTATTGTTAGTTGGAAGAGAAACAAGACCACTTGCAGATGCCTTGGCATTTACATCACAGCCATTTATTGAAGGATTAACCTGGAATAAGGAAGCATGTTTTTCAGTCCTAAATTCATCTGGAGTTAATCTCAAAGAAGAAGGGAGATGGAGAGTCCCAGCTGAACTAAATGAAGATGAAAAAAGGCAAGTCATTGAATCAATTACCAAATTTGCATCTGGAAAAAATACTACTGAAATAATGTCAGAACTAATTGGATATACCTATACATTTCCAAGAGAAGACAATAGAAGTTTCTTGAGAGACGGAAGAGAATTTTCAACTATGTTAAACTCATGTGGAAGGATCAATCGCTCAGGAGTAGGAATGGCAGTATGTATGGGAGATAGAAACAAGATTCTAAGAGAAGCAGAAACTATTCTAACAAATTATAGAAAGATGATCAGAGAATACATGAACATTCTATCAAATGAAAGATGGAGAATTTCTGAAAGTGAGACATGCATTATGGTAAATGGTGAAGATATAGTTCCAGAAACAATGACAGGTACCATTTCATCATTGATTGCCGGATCACCAAAAAATTCTGGAAAAATTGTAATTTTGAGAACCAAGGCTGAAGAAAATACGATCAAGTTCTCATCAAGAAAATCTTTCGGGTGTACATCAGACATCAATCTTAGTGAAATAATGAGTGCAGGGGCTAAGAAATTCAACGGTATCGGAGGAGGTCATAATGCTGCTGCAGGAGCAAAAATAACTAAAGACAAATTAGATGAATTTCTTAACTATTTAGAAGTAAATGTCATTAACGTGTCAAGTTCAGGTAATTCTCAATAACATATCAAAAGAAAAAGCTGAAACGGTGAAAAAAGCCCTAGAACCAGATAATGTCGATTTTCCCGAGGGATTGAGTCTTAATGTTGAAAATGTGGATAACAAACTAGTTTTTAATTTTGAAAGTAAAAAGAATATGAAGCAGCTCACTAGTACAGTTGATGAAGTAATGGAACATATCCAAGTTGCATTAAAGGTGATAGAGTAATGCTAGATCCAAAATTAATTAAAGAAAAATCACAGATTATTAGAGAAATGCTCAAAGATAGAGCAGTTGATTTTGATTTAGAAACATTAATTGAATCTGATCAAAAAAGACGTGAATTAATAATTAAAACTGATGAGTTACGAAAAAAGAAAAACCAAGTAGCATTAGAAATTTCTCAAAAAAAGAAGGCAGGTGAAGATGCCTCAGATATTTTATCAGAAATGAAAGATGTTTCAGCACAAATTACAAAATTAGAATCAGAACAAGAAGCAGTTGAAAATACATATTCTAAATTAGCATTGACCATTCCAAACCTTGTTCATGAATCAGTTCCTGTTGGAATAGATGAAAGTGCAAATAAAGAAATCAAAAAATGGGGAGAAATTCCAAATTTTGATTTTAAAATAAATGACCATATTGATATCTCTGAGAATTTAGATTTAGTAGACCTAGAAAGAGCTGCAAAAGTAGCAGGGGCTAGATTTTATTATTTGAAAAATGATCTTGTAAGATTAAATCAATCTTTAATCCACTACGGATTGGATTTTCTAGCAAAAAAAGAATATTCGCTTATTCAACCACCATATATGATTAATCGAGAATCTATGGAGGGAGCTGTAATTGCAGATGATTTTGAAGAAGTAATCTACAAAATTGAAGATGAGGATCTATACATGATTGGAACATCAGAACACGCTATGGCAGCAATGAGGGCAAAAGAAATCCTAGAAGGAAAAGATTTGCCTCTAAGATATGCAGGTGTTAGTCCATGTTTTAGAAAAGAAGCTGGGGCACATGGAAGAGATCAGAAAGGAATTTTCAGAGTTCATCAATTTGATAAAATTGAACAATTCGTATTTTCAAGACCTGAAGATTCTTGGAAGGAGCATGAAAAAATGTTAGCAGTAGCTGAAGAATTTTATCAAAACTTGGAAATTCCTTACAAAGTGATGTTACTATCATCTGGAGATATGGGAAAGATTTCCGCAAAGACTTATGATATTGAGGCCTGGATGGCAGGACAAAACGCATACAGAGAAATTGTTTCATGTTCGAATTGTTTAGAGTATCAAGCAAGGCGATTGAAAATTAGGTTTAGAGATAAAACAAATGAAGATACACAGTACGTGCACACGTTAAACAGCACATTGGTAGCCACAACTAGAGTTTTAGTATCAATTATGGAGAATTTCCAAACCAAAGATGGCCACATAAGAATTCCTAGTGTTTTACAAAGCTATATGGGCAATCAGAAAGAGATCTAGTGATATACCCTTATATTTTGGGTTCAAAAGTCGTTAAGAATTGGCACGTAGAAAAGGTCGAGTAAAGGATAAGTGGCGAGAAAAACGCTGGGTGCAAGTATATGCACCAGATTCATTCAACAATGTCCCAATTGCATATGTTCCAATTACAGATGATGAAAATGCAATAGGTAGGGTTTTAGAAGTTACATTATATGATATTCTAAAAGGAGATCCTTCACAACATCAATTCAAAATCTATTTCCAAATTAACAATGTTGAGGGTGACAAGGCAACAACAATTTTCAAGAGATATGAATATTCAAAAGAATTTTTGCGTAGTTTAGTAAGAAGAGGTTCATCAAAAGTTAATTTCAGTATAGATGTTAAAACAAAAGATGGTTATATCTTTAGAATCAAATTACTGGCTCTAACTCACAGACAACTAAACACATCAAGACAACATGCTCTCAGATTAATTGCTCAAGATGTAATTAGAAAAACAATTCCAGAAATGACAATTGATCAATTTGTTCAAGCAACATGTTACAGTAAAATTAATTCAGATATTATGGCAGCATTCAAGAAAGTAATTAGGGTAAGACATGTAGGTCTAGAGAAAGTAAAACTCGTTAGAACTGCAGATAAAGAAACAAAGTTGCTAGTAGCATAATCAACAAGAGTTATTCTTTTACAATCATGGCACATAAGATTGAAATTACAGTTGATGTAATTGTTCATGCAACAGAAGATATTTTAAAAATCTATCAATCTTTTGAAGATGTTTTAAATCTGAAAGAAGATGATTTTGCACTTAAAGAGATTGAAGGACATTATGAAAACCCCATAATTATGCTAAAGGCAAAAATAGTGAAAATGCAGGCTCAGGATTTGATGAGTAAAATACTTGAACTTTTACCAGATGAGCAAATCAAAGAATTAATTGAAGAAATCGAGGAAAGGACAGTTGATTCAAGGTTCCATATGAGATTAGACAAGCAGGAATTAATCAAAGGAAATCTAGCAATTAGAGAAAAAGACACAATAAAATTAAAAATTCACTCACCGATTTACAACAAAAAAGATACAATCAAAATATTTACAGACATTTTTCAAATTGCCAACTAGATTAATTAGGAATAAAAAAACTACACAATTTGGGAATGAGGAAATATTAGCCGCTCCAGTCTGAGCGAAAGCTTTGAAGAAGCCGCGACGAACCGACCCAAAATATCGATCAATTGTTTTATCTCAATGATTTTGTAGACTATTTCATAGTATTATTTTAAATACGGATAAACAAAAACCCCAATATCGTGTCTGATTATGATGTTATAATCGCAGGGGGAGGTCTTACCGGAACTATTGCCGCACAATCAATTTCACATTATTCAAATCAAAATTTAAAAATTTTAGTTATTGATAGAAATACAGAATTCATGCCAGGTCGAAAATCACTTGCTGGATGGGTATGTGGAGATGCATGCTCCAAAGAAGCAGTTGATTTTATGACAGAGAGAATAAAAGTTGAATGGACTAAACCTGAAATTGAACATGATGTAAAAGGTGTAATGGCATTTTCACCAGATAAAGAAACTGCAATTCCATTTGATGGTGAAGGATATATGTTAAATCGTCAAAAATTACCAGAAATTCAAAACGAAAGATGTAGAAAAATGGGTATTGAGTATGAGTATGAAATTAATCTTACAGGTCTAATTTACGAAGGACAGCAAGCAGTTGGAGTACAAGGAATAGATAACAAAACAAAGCAACCATTCAAAAAAACATCAAAGATTGTGATTGATGCAACAGGTGTTACATCAATGCTTAGAAATGGACTACAAAACTCTACCAAAGTTGAAAAAAGAATTGATAGAAGAGATTTGGAATCAACTGGAAGATACATCATGCATTTTGAAAAAGGACAAAAGGATCTTGCAGAATTTGATCCGGATTATTGTATTATTCATTTAGATCAAGATATTGCACCTGGGGGATATGGATGGGTATTCCCAAAGGGAGATACAAAAGTCAACATCGGTTTAGGTGTTGAAAAATCTCTGTTAGATAAACGAAACAAACGACTTGGTAAGAAAGATAATGTTGAATCACTAATGAAAGAATATCTTCACAGAAATCTTGCAATCAAAAATGCAAAACTATCTGAAGAATCTCAAGACATCAATAATAATTCAGGAATATTCCAAGTTTCAGTTAGAAGACAAAATGATTGTATGGTATCAGGTGGATACATGATGGTTGGAGATTCTGCATGGATGCCAAAACCAATTGATGCTGGAGGTATAGGACCAGCTTTGATTGCAGGTACAATTATTGGAAATAATGTTGTACAAGCATTAGAAGCAAACGATGTTTCTGAAGCAAATCTATGGCAATACAATTTAGATTATATCAAAGAGTATGGATACAAAACTGCAGGTCTCGAACTCTTTAGAAGATTAATTCAACAAATGTCTAATGAACAAATTAGTTATGGAATGAAACACTTTTTGGGCAAACTTGATGCTGAATCAATTAGTAAGGGTGAACACCCAGACTTTTCAGGATTAGGAAAAATTGGAATGATAATTAGAGGTGCGATGAATAAAACAGTTGCAAACGGACTCAGATATACTTCTAAAGAAAACCAATGGTTAGTTGAACATTACAATAACTATCCAAAAGATCCTTCAGGATTTGAGGATTGGAACAAAGCATTGCATCAAAGACTAGATAATGCATTTACCAAAATAGAATCATTTGATTCTTAGATCTAATATTAAATATCGTTTAAATCATTGAAAACATACTTTGGTAGAAACACAATATCTTGATTGGAATAATTCAATTGAAATTCTAAACAAAGCATATGAGGCAGATCTTTTTGTGATTATAATAGGCCCAAAAGGAACTGGGAAAACATCTCTAGTTAGAGATTTTGCCAAAAATAAGAACATCGATTTAGAATCCATTAATTTTAGTTTAAGAACTAGAGAAAGCCATTTGATTGGAACTAAAACGCTAACAGATGGAACAGTCAGTTTTGATGAAGGTCTGTTAATCAAATCAATGAAACGTGGAAATATGTTATATCTAGATGAAATTAATTCAGCTGAAGCAGATGTACTACTCAGGTTAGATGAAGCATTAGATGACAGACGTCAAATTGTATTAAAAGAATCAACAGGTGAAGTTGTTAAAGCAAAAGATGGTTGGTTTGTAGTTGCAACAATTAATCCATTATCACACAGTGGAACAAAAGAATTACCACCACAATTACTAAGTAGATTTCCAGTACGAATTAGATTAGAATATCCGCCAGAAAATATTGAATTAGAAATTGTAAAAAAACATGTTTCAGGAAATCATGATTCAGAAATAATTCAAGCAATCAAACTAGCAAATACCTTAAGACAAGCTGCAGCAGTTGAAGAATTATTTTATTCACCGAGCTTAAGGGAAACAATTGCTTTTGCTAAATTATTAGACAAAGGAATGTCACCAAAAAAAGTAGCTGAAATTGTTTTTGGAAATGTCTATACACAATGGGGGGATATAGAATACCAAAAAGTAAGTGACATCATAACTTCAATGTTTGGAAACTAAATGCAAGCAATTCAACTTCAAAATGATGCTTTAGTTGAAATAGCAACTTTTCTTGTTAGAAGATGGTCTGAAAAAGACAACATAATAATAGAAATTTCAGATAAAACAGAAACTAAAACACGTCTAAAAGAAAATAAAGTAATCTTAACTCCATTAGAGAAAAGAATTGGAAATGATTTCCAAAAATATCGTCAATTTAGAACCTCACTATGGTATGAGGGCATGAGAATAAAATACTGTAAAAAAATTCTCAGTGATGATCATGCATTTGGATTTATTCTCAACACAATGGAAACACAAAGAATTGAGCAATTAGGAAGAAAGATTTGGAAAGGGATGGATGAAGAGATTATTTTTAATTATACCTACATGCTGGTGGCAAGACCACAACTACACACAGTTTATGGAAAAGCAAGGATTGTAGAGGCATTTTATCAATATTTTATGTTTGGTGTCTTGAAAGGTGAAATTCAATCAAGTAACTTTGAAAAAATAAAAAAAGCATCAACATTTGCAAAATCAATTGTTAACCAAGCAGTAAAAGAAAAACAAAATACGGATTGGGTTGAAAAAAATGTTACTGAAATTATAAAAATATTAGATATTGATTCCCTTTTAACAATTCCAATTTCTCTACCATTTATGAAAGCAGGAATGGCATTATCAGAAGAAGAACTACTAAAAGTGCTTAAGGTAATTTCTAAAAATAAAGAAGGAGATTTAGGCAAAATTGATCCAACATCTGTCATTCGAGGAGATGATGTTTATGATGAATACAAAGTACTAGTAGATGAAAATAAAAAAACTGAAAACAAAGGATTAACAACTGAAACAATAGGAATTCAAATCCCATCAACAAGAAATATTGATGAAACAACAATCTATGATATGAGTCTGATTAATGGATTAAAAACAAAATTCAAAGAATGGAAAACAGGTTGGAAAGAACAACATCTTAGTTCAGGAGATGAATTTGATGAAGAGAGTTACATAGAAGGTAACGAGCCATTTTTTACAGATATTAAAAAATCAATTAAAACTAAAATTGTAATTCTACTAGATCATTCATCTAGTATTGCATCAGATGCAATTGAATACAAAAAAGCAACTTTGGCGTTATGTGAAGTATTATCTTTTCTCAAAGTAAAATTTGCAGTCTATGCATTTAGTACTGAAAATAGATCAATGGTTTGTTGGTCAATTAAACCAGAAAATGTAAAATGGAATAGTATAACTGCAAAAAGGTTAGCACAAATTGTTGCTAACGGTTCAACGCCATTAGCTGAAGTCTATGACAAAATGTTCCCAATTTTACAGTCAAAGAGACCAGACATTTTTTTGACATTAACTGATGGAGAACCATCAGATCCGGATGCAGTAAGAAATATGACTAAATCTTTCAAAAATTTAGGAATTAGCATGGTTGCTTTAGGACTAGGCCCAAATACTGTAAGAGCCATTACTATAGCAAATAATCTTAGACATTTAGGATATGAAAAAACTATGGCAGTTAGTAGACTGAAAGATATTCCAAATAAGGTCATTAGTATTTTAGATGTGTAAGTTGAAAATGAAATAATTTCATATTGTATCAGATATTTTATATGACTAAAAAATTGACTGCATCCAGAGTAAAATATGTCAGAAAACGAATTCGATAAACCACTGCTTGAAAAATTTGAACAAGAAATTTGGAGTAAAATCCCTCATCTAGAAGAAGGTAAAGTGGTTAATGCAACACCATTGATTGATCTTACAAGTGATTTTAAGGAATGTGCAAAAAATCTATACAAACTAGATATTTCAGATTTAGACTTGAAAATATATGGGAAATTTGATGCTAACTTAGTGTCAGGTTCAATCAAAATTAGACCCGCTATTCACATCATGCATGATGCAATTAAAACTGGAAAACTGAAAAGTAATCAAACAATAATTGAAGCAACATCAGGAAATTTTGGAATAGCACTTGGGCAAATGTCAAAAATAGGATTAACAGTTGTTTCACTAGTTTCAAGAAAATTACAAGAAGGAGTCTTTAAGGAATTAAGAAATGAAAATATTCGCATAATGGATCTAGACATGGATATTTGTCCTGCTCCGGGAATGAAAGATAGTGATGCAGATGCATTAGTTGCAAAAGCTACTGCAGTAAATATTCGTTCTCAGTTAACAGAATTAGGTTTTGATCCTACAATTTACGATAAATCAATTTCTGAAGTTGAAATATTGCTAGCTGCACAAGACATAATCAATTTAGCAAAATTACTTTCAAAAATGTATGGTTGTTTTTGTCCAGAACAATACGATAATGAATTAAACATTGATGCTCATAAAAGGATTACAGCTGTAGAAATCGACCAACAATTACATGAAAATAATGATTCATTAGAAAACTATAGAATAATCTGTTCATTTGGAACTGGTGGTACATCTGGTGGATTAAGTATCTACATGAATCAGAAATATGGAAAAAAAGCGATACATGTAGTGTTCCCAGTTCCAGGTCAAGATGTTGCAGGAATTAGAACAAAACTAAAGGCAAATGGACTAAAGATGTACAATCCAGACGCATATGCTGCTCAACATGAGGTTGATTTTGGACAAGCAAAACATTTACTAAAATTTTTTGTAGATAAAGGTCACAATATTGGTGAAAGTACAGCACTTGCATTGTATACTATTTTAGAAATGGTAAGTGATGGTGATAAGGGAAAATTTGTAGTTGTAGTAGCTGACGGTATAGAAAAATATAGAAAAAATCTAGAAGCAATGTCAGCCAATAAGCGTATTCAAGTTTCTTTAGAAGAGGCAGTATCCAGTATTCAGGAATATGATAAAATAATATGGGTACATCCTTCATATACACCAAAAGAGGAAGGAATTGAAATTATTGCTAAATCCTTAGGTGTAGATAAAGAAAAAATTGCAATACCAAAAGCAAGTACCATCAATCAATTATTATCAACACAGCAAATTCCTGAAGATCTTAGCAAAGAACTAGATGGATCTAAAGGTAAATCATTACTAATTTGCATGGCTGGAAATACGTCATTAATGACTGCCCAAATACTTGCAAGTAAAGGCGTAGTAACTGAAAGCTTGAATGGAGGCATAACAAATTTGCCTGAAGGACAAGGTAAAAATCCAGGCGAATTCATCAAAGCAGCTACAGAATAAATCTTGAAATGTCTTTCAATTTCTCAACCATTTGCTGATTTAATTATTTCAGGAAAAAAAAGTATAGAATTAAGGAATTGGAATACTAATTTCCGAGGAGAGTTTTTAGTTCATGCTCCATTAAAGATAAGAACTGATGATGCTAAAAGATTAAAAATTAATAAAAAATTTGTTACAGGTTCAATTATTGGTAAAGTTCAGATTTACGATGTAAAAAAATACAATTCAACAAAAGAAATTAAGTTAGATCAAAAATTTCATTTCTCAATAAAAAAATTCCAAACTAAAACTTTTGGATTTTTATTAAAAAATGCAAAACCGTTAAGAATTCCAATTCCGTGGAAAGGTCAATTAGGAATCTTTGATGTAAATTTTCCAAAAACTAAAATCAAAAACAAAGAAATTGTATCAGATATCATAGATGAAGAATATCGTTATCAATGGATTGGACATCATTAGAAAAATCTAAAATTTCTAAAAAAATTTGGCTAGTATATATAAAGCCATATATAAAGACCCTCGATATGCCTCAAACAAAACCTATTGTTAGTTTAGAAAATGTTGTTGCATCTGCATCAGTAGATCAAAAAATAGATCTTATTGAAATCACTAAAAAATTTCCAGATGTAGAATACAATCCAGAACAGTTTCCAGGACTTGTTTTTAGATTAACTAAACCAAAAACTGCCACATTAATTTTTAGAACAGGAAAGATGGTATGTACAGGAGCAAAATCAGAAGAAATGGCAATCAAAGCAGTCAATACCGTTGTTCAAATGTTACGAAAAAATAAAGTAAAAATAAAAAAAGATGCAATAATTACGGTTCAAAATATGGTAGCTTCAATTAATCTTGGTGGTAAAATCCATTTAGAAAAAGCAGCTCGAACTTTAGCTAGAAGTATGTATGAACCAGAGCAATTTCCAGGATTAATTCATAGAATGGTTGATCCAAAAACAGTGATATTGTTATTTGCATCAGGAAAACTAGTATGTACAGGAGCAAAAAATGAATCAGATGTTTATCGTTCTGTTCATAATTTACATGCACTATTAGAAGAAAAGAATCTAATGATGTATGATCAATGATTTTGGGATATTTTAGAAATTGACTGAAGATATTTTTGAAGGACAAAAGATCAAATTAACTCCTGAAACAGGCTTTAATTTAGTTGGAATAGATTATTTTGAAGAACCAGGTAATCAATTGTACCTAGTAGAGCATTTTGAAATGTATCAAGATGCTCTAAATGCAAAAAAGGATCGAAAAAATCAGGACGAATATTTTGTGCTTTACAAAGGAACAGGGAATGAATTTTTCCATAGATAGATTAGAAAAATCATAAAACTTTACTAAATTTTACACAATCTCTTATCATTTGGTTTAAAAATTAAAAAATGATGCCTAATGAAACAGGAGATTTAATCGATACATTATATGAAAAGGAAAACCCAGTGCCATCTCAGCAAATATCTAAACAAATCATTCGTAATAGCCCAAAGGCAAAATATCAAATTTTTGATGAAGCAGAGTTTACACGTGGAAGAGAGGTTCTAGGTGATCTTATTGTACATGGTATGATGGCCTCAGGAGGTACGGATATTGACTGGTTAATTGAACATAGAGGAGGATTCATCATTTTAGAATTCAAGGGATTTCATAATGATAAAATCAACATAGCAAAAGGGCAGATGATAGCATACGAAAAACTACATGAAAAATTAAACATGGCAACAAAATGTTATCTTTACGTAGTTGGATGTGATGATATTGATTTTTCTAATCCAGATTCAAAGATATGGATTTTTGAAATGGATCAATGGAAATCAGGTGCAATACCAAAGAATACTACAGATATTTACGGTGACGATACTGATAAACAAAACAAATTCATTGTTTATCGTGAATACATGAATGAAATTAGTGTAGAGAAATTACGAGACGTGGTAGATTCACATTGGAAAGAATTTGAATAAATTATGCAGTAAATGAAAATGTATCAGATTTTGTTTCTTTGCCATTATCTACTTTAATTGTATAAGTACCAGATTTTTCCCAGCCATCACCTCCTGCAATTGCTAAGGTTGAAAATTGTCCATTATTTTTCAACGATATTTGTTCTATCCACACAACTTTATTGTTTTGATTCTCAATTGAGAGGTTTACAGTTGCTATAGAATCCGATACACCACTGATTGAAATTAAATCCTTTTTGTCATATGATTCCAAATCAGTTTGAATTGATAATGAAATTTGGATATCACTAGATGGAGTACCAATGTTAGTAATTCCAGTTGTAAAACCGCTGAAAGAAGCTGCTGCAATAATTATTACTAAAGCTAATCCACCAATACCAAATATAATTTTTTTATTTTTTGATTTTGAATAGGATATTCGCGGTACCTCAGTTAGTAATGATTGAGGTTGTTGAATTTGTGAAATAGGAACATCAAGAACTATTGGTTTTTCTTCAACATGAGGAGTTTGAGTAAATTCAGGTTTTTTTCCTAGATGTTTTTCAGCTAATTTTCTAACATAATTTCTTTCATAATTACTAATCACCTCATTATTTTCACAGGCTCTACAAATTTGCTTTAAAATTCTATCATCTCCAAAATCCTTATCCAAAAGAGATTTTACATCATCCAATAATGGATTTGTCATGTGTATTTTCACACAAATTGATTATTTATGAATATATGTCAGATAGCTATTTTGTATAGACTTTTTGCGCTTGAATTATGACTGTTCTAATGTAATCCTTAGCAGTGGAATCAGTAACACCCATTTGCTTTGCTCTTTGATAGAGATCAATTTCTTTAGGATTTAGTAGATAGCATTTTAAAAGATAGTTTAGTCTATGAGACCTTTTTTCATCACTTTTCATAATTTTATTTTTCTTTGATACTAAAAAGTTCAAAGGATTATGACATAACCAACTATACTATATAGTATCATAAAATTTGAATAAAAACATATGATCTTTTTTAAACAATACTAGAAAATGAATTGAAATGAAACGAATTGAGGCAACTATTCAAGCAACCAAAATTGGTGCAGTAACTGAAGCAATAAAAGATATTGTTGGAGGATACACCATTCTGGAAGGAAAAGGTAGGGGTTCTGGGGCCAGACAAGAAATGAGATCTGGCAGGGGAACAGGTACTATTACTGCAGAATATAATCAAGTTGCAACTGTTAGTACAGTTGTAGATGATTCTGATGTGGAAAAAGTATCTTCAGCAATTGCAGATGCAGCTTTCACAGGAAAAGGTGGAGATGGAATCATCGCCACAACTAATGTTGAAACTGTTCTAAATATCGCATCTAAAAAGAGCGGTTCTGAAGCCCTCTAATTATTTTCTTTCATCAATATACAATATCAATTAATGAAAATTAAACTGCTGAGAGATTAACTGCTCTCAGGGAGGTATCCTTTTGGAGGACATGTTTTTGAAGGGATGGTTTAGCATGATAATTTGAGTATAAAAACAAAGGATTTTGAAGAATTATTGTTGCCCTTCAATTCCCATTAACGTGAGTGTTGATCTAATTTTTGGAATTTTCCTAATCTTCCATGTAATAGTCTCTCGTAGTGCTTCTACTTGACCTGATTCTACTTTAGCCATAATATCATATGCACCAAAGGTGCCATGTACTTCAACAACACCTTCAATAGATTTTAGTTCTGAGATTACAGATTCTTCAGAACCTAACTCACAGTTTATGAGAACATAAGCTGTTGCCAATTATGATTCAAATCCTATTTTCATACATAAAATACACTCTTGAAATATATAAGAATAGTCTATTTGCGTAAAAATTCAGCATAAAATTTAGTCACATGCTAAACAAACGTAAAGAGATTTTGAATGGTTGACAATATTTCTAAGATAAATTATATCCATCATTCATAATTTTTTCTAATTCTTCAATATTTTTTGAAAGAGTGATTTTAGAACGCAATTTAGAGCCACCTTTCATTCCTTTAGTGAATCTCATGGCTTGTCCCTTGATATGTGCAAATTTAATTTTGTATTGATTTGTGAGATGTAAATAATCAAAAAAAGAATCTAACCGATCTTTGAATGAATATTCATTGTAAGAATTGGTTTTCAAATAATCATTAATTTGTTCAAACAAAAATGGATTACCCATTGCACCTCTGCCAATCATTACATAATCACAATTAGTATTATCAATCATATTTTTAGCATCCTCAGGAGTCGTGATATCACCATTTCCAACAATTGGAATGCTAGAGATTTCTTTTAGTTCTTTAATTAAATTCCAATCAGCATTTCCAGAATATCCTTGACTAACAGTTCTAGGATGAAACGTGATCATTTGAATTCCTTCATCTTCAGCAATTTCAGCAATATCTCGAAAGAGGAATTTACTAGCATCAGTTACACCTGAACGAATCTTTAGAGTAACAGGTTTTTTTACAGCATTTACAAGTGTACTAAAAATTTGCCGAGTCAGATTAACTTCTTGTAATAAAGCACCTCCAGCCATTTGTTGTGTAATATGAGGTGCGGGACAGCCCATGTTATAATCAATTATATCAAAATACGGCTCTACAATTTTTGCTGCCTTTTCTAAAGCAGTAAGATCAGATCCAAATAATTGAATTGAGAGAGGGCGTTCTTCATCAGAAAATTCAATAAATTCTTGAATGGTTTTCATTCTTTCTTTGAGTTGGTTTTCTTTTGCAACAATACTATGAATATTGGTAAATTCTGTAACAACCAAACCAGCACCCATTTTTTTACATTGTAAACGAAGTGCAGGATCACTCACTCCAGCCATAGGTGCCAAAAAAGCCCTACTTGAAAATTTGGGAAGCATAATCAAACTTTACAGACTGAATATATTTATCATTCAAAAAGTAATGAGAGTAGATTTGTTTAATTATCGGGGCAACCGTCTAAATCTCTGTCACCATCATAATCCTCAGGATCAAGAGGGCACAAATCTTCATCATTAATTATATCATCTAAATCATCAT
>WASW01047396.1_pt1 | contig 60479 bp, 69 predicted proteins | sample 5698521 | NCBI WGS metagenome assembly WASW01 (sample SAMN11175560, study PRJNA528189) | sponge metagenome | isolation source: marine sponge | host: Leucetta | place: Antarctica: Western Antarctic Peninsula, King George Island | collected 2013-01
GAAGTAAAGATTGTCAAGTTGACATCTTCGTCTTCATTGCCTACAAAGTCAGCTCCTGATGGACCCCAATCTGTGTACTCGAGGATAATTTCTTCCCCTCTTTCCAAGTTATCACCTTCTAAAGCTTGAGGAACTTCGACAACAATCTGGAATATACCAGTGCTATCACCTGTTTCTCTAAAGTTTAGTGGTTCTGGGTCGAATACGTCTCCTACACGGTCTGCATCACCTATGGTGACGGTTGCGGCATCAGAGTCCCATTCGATTAAGTCCAAGTCATAAGTCTCAGCCTGGTCATTGTCCAGATCGAAATCTGGTTCAATGAGGGTTAAGATCATGTCGGAACCAATAATGTAAACTGATTTGTCGGATTGCAATACACCGTTTCTTAGATCAAATGTAGCAGAATCAGTTACAGTGTTGATATCACCTGATGCATCAGCTGGATCAGTGTATTCTACTTGGAGAATATCTCCTTGTAAGATACAATAATTACCAGTTGCTGCGGCCATATCAAATCTATCTGTAACTGCGTTGGTAGCAGTATCAGCAGATCCATTCAACGGTGTATAATCATCCGTTGTTTTTGGGCATGTTGTACTTGCTGGACCATCTGTGTATCTGATTATAATGTCAGATTCGAATATTCCTGCATCTGGAGCGATTTCGTCCATTGGACCAAATGCTCTGGTTTCTAATAAATTGACATTATTAGTGTCAATTGTACCAGTTAAGATTGCATCACCACCTGCATAACCGAGTATGATTGTTGAGGCACCTCTGATAACAGAGACCTTAACAGGTCCTACTCCTGCTGTGCTGTTGGTACTGATTGTATCTTCACCACTTGCGGATATATCGAAGTCTGGATCATTAACCCTAACGTGTACGATAAGATCACCTTGTGCAATAAATTCACCAGTTTGTAGACCTAATGTGGAACGTGTTGTTCCAGCTGTATCCATTCCAGTTGCGTGGATTGGGAATAAAGCTCTACCTGTTGGTGAAGTTACTGTTTGTTTGGTAAAGTCTGACTCAACACCAAATGGTACTGGGTAGACAGTCCTATCAAGACTAATTGATCCGGTGTTAGCACGAACTCCTGCGCTGTCACCTACTTCAATGACTTCACCAGATGCGTCTCTAAAGTCAACATAGTTAACTTCAATATCGAGGCCGGTTACAGATTCAGACGTTGTTGCGTCTGCTCTACACCATGCGTCTGGGATTTGGAAAGAGCCTACAAATGTACCTGATTCTTTACTAGTTTCAACTAGAGTAAATCCAGTTGCACCAAGTCCAGTATCAGTTGCGGATGAACCAGTTAAGGTTCCAAGGCAAGCATTTGTTGGAGTTGTCCATCTTTGATCATCAAAAGTAACATCTAGTAATCTACCAAGGGAATCACCATTAGACAGTACGATTGAGGTACCTCCACTTGTGGAGTTACCAGAACCTACTGCATCTTGGTTTTGATCACCTGTAGCTGTGACTACTGTATAGATATCAATAAGATCAGTGTCTGTGTTAAGGTCTAAGTCTTCAAGTGTAATTATAACTGTGTCAGCGTTCTTGTAGGAACTTTGATCAAATGATACAACACCAGAGTGTGCTGGGGCTTCTTCTTGATCAGCTACTTGTGTAGATACACCATCTGCACCTAAGTCAAGATAATTGACTCTTGGTGATTCTTCATCATCTAGATCTTCAATTACGATGAAAGTTGGATCATCGGCAATTGTGCTCAAAGATGTGTATGTTGATGCATCTAAAATATTTAGCTGATTAAGCATGACATACTCCAAGGTACCTTCGAAGGTACTTGTGTTGTCACCGCTCTCTTCTAATTCTAATCTGATGATTTGGTTAGCGATTCTTTCATCGTTTTCTAAACCATCATTTAAGAATCCAAAGGAGAAGAAGTCTACAACAATTGGGTCTACATCATCAGTTGATACGACTACATTAGTAGTATCATCAACGTGTTGAATTAAGACACCAACGTTGTTGTTATCTGGAGAGGTTGCAGTGTCGAACAATTTGCTCGTTTGCAATGTACCATTAATAGATGACAAACTTTGTGGGGCTACTCCTGATGCAAGTAGTAAACTACCTACGGAACTAGTGATATCACCTGTGAGGATGATATCAGTTGTGGAGTTGAGCAAATAAACATTGAATGTACCAGTGTTGTTAAAGCTTCTAACGTCCAAGTTAAGGAGGTTTAATCCTTTTAGGCCGGTAGTAGAGGCGGTATCACCAATTGTTTTTCTAAGCTCACCCATTGTAGTTTGAAAGTCTATGACAATTGAATCCATTCCTTCTGTAGCTCCTGCATTGACTGCTTGAACTCTACCAATATCACTAAAAGAAGTGACATTGACATTTCCACCTGCTGATGCTCCTTTTAGAGGGGCAACACCGGCGGTATTGAAGTAGATTGCTTTAGTAGCGTTAGAACCTGAAGCTTCATTGAGTGTGAATGGATCACCAGTTACTAATGATGGAATCAATGTAACTGTTGGATTATTCAAATCAAGATCTTCGTCTACTCTACTGTTTTTGTTTGCATCTGAATCAACCAAGATTACTGGAATCTCTTCACCAGAGTTCCATTCATCATCGGCTGATTGAATATCAATTGTTGCAAAGTCAAATCCTACTAGAACTGTAGCTGGAGTTTCATTGTAATCAATAGTTGCAGATGTGCCTCTTTTGGCATCACTTGTAAGTAAGATTACTGAATTATCGGACTCATCATAAGTTCCGAATACTCCGCTGTTTGGTCCTTGTTCTGTAATTGTAATTGGTTGTGTGTTAGCACCAAGTCCGACAACTGCTGAACCTGTAGCAACGCATAGTGATGCGTCTTGTGTACAACCAGTTAATACTGTATCATCAGTATCTTGTAGTGTTAAAACTGGTGTTCCACTGCTCTGTGTATCTAGGTTAACTATCAAAACACCGTTATCTTCAATCATCATAGATGTGAAGTTACCGGCGACATTGATAATACCATTTTCAACACCGGCTCCTGCTTGAGCACCATTTTCGTTGAAGACTTGATAATTGGATGTTATTGTAGATGGATTTGGTTCACCAGCATTTGATGCTGTACCATTTGTTCCAAATGTCCAAGAATCTTCATCGGTTGGGTCAATATTGAGCCATAGGTCTGTAACAGTTACGTGAACTTGTGAGTCTCTTGTATACATTGTTCTATCTAAACTTGCTCCGGCAAATTGATCTACAGTATCAAAAGTAAGTGTTGTTGATTGAACACCACCACCTTTGTTGTACTGTACAACAACGTTACCAGTTGGGTTTAAAGAATAGAGTTGAATGAAAGGCCATACAATTGAAACAATGCCGATCTGACCATCTGAGTCAGTAGTAGTTAAAGATGTGTTAACATCTTTAGCTTCTCTTACAACATTCATAGCTCCTGTATTGTTAGCACCTGCTAATGTATCTGTACATTGCTGTGTTAACGTATCAAGTGCTGAACCTGTTGCTGTACCATTTACACCACCTAAAGTACCACCACTTAAGTTGATTGCAACGCCAACGGTATCGCTGACATCTACACCAACTACAATGTTTGTAGTTGCACCGGTTGCACAAAGTGTACCATAATCAAGACCTTGTCTTGATACACCATTGTTTGCAGTATGATCTGCAATAGAAGCTTGTGTTCTATCTGCAAAGTAACCATACCAGTTACCATCTACGGCTTGAACCATTCTCATGATTTTACCGTTTATTGTAACGTCTGGTTCACCTTTTGCCTCATCTGTATCAGAGATATCACTATCAATTACAACTACTTCAATGACCTGTGGTCCTGACATGTAGTTATTGAACTGTGAATTTTCTGCGGAAACAAATAGGTTAGCGTTAGCTGCATGTGCCATTGGTACCATTCCTGGTGATGCAATGACCATACCGCCTGCTAACATAATTGTCATTAATGTAAGACTAGTTATTTTACGTCCTATTTCGTTATTCATGTTATTGATATTTTTGTTAAAAATTAGTATAAAAGGCTAATGGACGAATTGTCCACAATTATGCTATTTTTTGTAATTTTTTTATGAAATACTCTAATTTAATATAATTTATAGATAATTTAATCATAATAATTATGATTTACCTCACAAAATAGTGGATGATCGTCAGATTTTTTATATTTTACTTATAATTTATGTAATTTTTACAGACTACGTTATGCCTTGATCTCTCTACCTAGAAGACTTTTGTATAATGCAATAGCCTCGGATTCATCTTTTGGACCCACGACAACAGCAGATCCTCTTTTCATAAAGCTGACAGATAGATCATTTGTTCTCAAAGATAATCCCAAGTCACCTTGATTATCAATTGTAAATCCTTTTTCTTTTCCAATTGCAGTAACACCATTAACATCAAGATCAAAAATTTCAGTTGGAGTAATAGAATAAGTACGCTTTCCTCTGTTTCTTCCACACAGTTCTTCTAAAATCAATTCTTCTTTTGGAATAACTTCAAGTGTACCTGTTCCACAAATTGGACATTCATCAGCTCTGAATGTTCGAGTACTGTTAAAATCAAGATTTTCCAAATCAATATGTAAAATTCTTTCAGATAAATTTGGTTTTTTTCCAGTAATAATTTTTACAGCTTCTGCCACTTCAATTGCACCAACAATAGAAAGTATTGGAGGGTGAACACCTTCAATACTACATGTGGGCATTGTATCCTCATCAAGTTCAGGAAACATACAAAAGTAACATGCAGATTTTTTTGGTAAAACAGTAAATACTTGTCCAGATGTTCCAACTGCAGCTCCTGTTACAAATGGAATTTCAAACTTTACACAAGCTTTGTTTAATGCATATCTTGCATTGACACTATCAAGTGCATCAATTACAACGTCACAACCTTCAACAACTTCAAGTGCTGTATAGTCATTAACAGAAATAGCTAATGCCTCAATTTTACAATCAGGATTTAACTTTTGTAATTTTTTAGCAGCTACTTCAACTTTAACTTGGCCAACATCATCTTCATCAAACATCATTTGTCTATGTAGATTTGACAATTCAATTACATCTCTATCAACAATACGTAGAGTACCAACACCCATTGTAGCTAATCTAGAAATTATTGGATGTCCTAATCCTCCAGTTCCAACAACACAAACTTTGGCATTTTTTAATTTTAGTTGTCCGTTATATCCAATCTCTTCAAGCATTACTTGTCTTGAAAATTTATCTAGTTCTTTTGAAGATAATTCTTCTGAACCACCAGCAACTGCTGGCAATATGTAAATTTCATCACCATCTTTTAGATCAGTTTCCATTCCATTAGAGAATTTTGCATTCTTCCCATTAATGTAGATGTTAATTAGAGAACGTGGAGTTCCATCACCTTCCAAAACTCTACGCTTAAAATCATCACCCATAATTTCAGATATTTTTGCAAATGCATCAGTTAGTGAATCAACAGTAATTTCTGTCTTTTTTTCTCCACCACTTTGATTTAGTACAGACGGAATTGTGAATGTGATATTTGCCATGTTAATTTACTACCGCCGAAATCTCTGCAATGTCTGCTTTCATTGTTGTAGGCTTTGTCAAAACTTCCATTATAGATTCAGTTGCTTTTAGACCATTGCCAGTAACATAACATACCACTTTATCATTTTTGTCAATTTTACCCTGTTCCACCATCTTTTGCAAAACAGATATTGATACTCCTCCTGCGGGCTCGGTAAAGATTCCCTCAGTTTGAGCCAAGAGCAGTATCGCATCTAGAATTTCTTTATTGTTGCATTCTTCTGCAAATCCATTATACTGTTGTAATCGTTTTAGAACATATCTACCATCACCAGGATCACCAATTGCTAAACTTTTTGCAACTGTATCAGGATGTTCAACTGGAATCACTTCTTTACTATTATTCTTAAATGCATCAACAATTGGTGCACATCCATGTGGTTGTGCTGCAATCATGTGCATATTTGATACATCATTTAACAGTGAAACTGTTTGCAATTCCTCAAATCCTTTACAAATTGCATTAAGCATTGCACCACTTCCTACAGGAACTATCAATTGATCAGGGACTTGCCAGTCTAATTGTTCTGCAACTTCAAATGAAAATGTTTTAGAACCTTCTACATAGTGAGAGCGCATGTTAATGTTTACTATACCAATTCCTTTACTATCACCAATTTGTGCTGCTATTCTATTTGCATCATCATACGTTCCATCAACTGCGATATAGTTTGCACCATAGGATAATGCTTGGGCAATCTTTGCCATTTCAATATTACTTGGTGCAAATACATGGCAGGGTAATCCAGCTTTTGCGGCATGTGCTGCAGTTGCAGATGCTAAATTACCAGTGGATGCACATCCAACTGCTGTCAAACCAAATTCTTTTGCTTTAGATATTGCAACTCCAGCAGGTCTGTCTTTGAATGAAAATGTTGGGTTTACAGAGTCATTTTTTATGTAAAGATTGTTTAACCCCAATTTTTTTCCAAGATTGTCAGCCTTGATAAGAGGAGTCATTCCAGCACCGATACTTACAATGTTAGATTTTTGCTCTATTGGGAGTAATTCAAAATATCTCCAATAGGTATGTTCACGATTAGAAAATGTATCTTTTGTAATTGTAGGAAAATTATATTTTACATCAAGCGGACCAAAACAATCTTCGCACACATACTTGAAGGCAGTATCATATTCTTTTTTACATTCTCTGCATTGTAGTGAGGTTCTAGTCAAGATCAATTTATCCTTGAATAATGTACATAAAAAATCCTAATATCAAGTTAAGTGTTACTTAATTTTAAGAATTAAAAATATACCAAATCATAGTAAACATACGGGGAAAAATAGGAAAACCCCAATTTTATAGGATTTTTAATCATGAGGAAGGTTTTTAGATATTTTATTAAGAATAATTTTGTGAATAGTAAGATTGCAATTCCAATTGTTATTGGAATCATCATAGTAATAGTTGGAATCATTGCAATGACAAATCAGGAATCTACCACAATGGAAGTTGAAGATACTCTGAATAAAGAATTACGACCTACAGAAGAGATCATCCCAGAAGTTCAGAAAAAAATAGATGAAATTGAAAAAACAAATTTAGAAAATGAATATTCACCTAAAGATAGAGAATGGATTACTTCAGGGCCATTTCAAATTGATCGAAGTGAATATGTTTTAGGTGAAAAAATTTTTCTAAGAATTGGAGGATTAAGTTACAATGAAAAAGGAGAGGTGGCATTTCTTAGACCATTAAATAGTACACACTATTCAGTTTATTTGACAGTCCCTTTTGATGGTACAGACAAATCAGCATTCAATTATTATTTACAACCACAAATATCAAAAAATAATGGATTTTGTTCTGTGGATGATTTTGTCGGTGATTGGAGAGTAGTATTTAGAGGAACTGATTATCCAAACTTAGAATTTAAAATAACTGAAGATATTCTTCCAGGAGATGAAGAAAATTATCAAGCAGTATGCTAATTTATTTTTCCAAAGTATTATGAAAACAAACTTTATCACCTAAATGACAAGCAGGTCCGGAAGGCTCAACCAGATAAATTATTGCATCAAAATCACAATCAACTAAAATTTCTTTGATTTTTTGTGTATTACCAGATTCTTCTCCTTTCATCCAAAGTTTATTTCTAGAACGACTCCAAAACCAAGAGTTTCCAGTTTTTTTTGTAAGTTCTAAAGATTCTTTGTTTGTATAAGCTAGTGTAAGAACGTCTTTTGTGTTGGCATCTTGAACAATCACAGGTACAAGTCCACCGCTTTTTTCAAAATCTATATCATCAATGGATTTTTCCATATTAAACAAAGTAAAAATCAGTATTATAATCTTACAGGGATTGCTTTATCTTTCAAGTATAATTTTACACCATTAACACCGTGCGTATCATAATGGAAAATCGAAGCAGCAAGTGCAGCATCAACATTAGATTTCTTAAAGACTTCAATCATATCATCAGGTTTGCCACAACCCCCTGAAGCAATAACAGGGATAGTTACCGAATCAACGACACTTTTAGTCAGTAAAATATCATATCCATCTTTGGTTCCATCTTTATCAATACTAGTAAGAAGAATCTCACCAGCACCTAACTTTTCAGCATCTTTAACCCATTGAATAACATCCATTCCAGTTCCCTCTTTTCCACCATAAATGAAAACTTCAAACCAAAATTGTTTATCATTTTCAGAAAAGGTATTTTTTGAATTATCAATATTGTAATTTCTTTTTGCATCAACTGCAATTACAATACATTGACGTCCAAATAATTCCATTAGTTCAGTAATGACTTTAGGATTTTTTACTGCACCTGTATTAATTCCAACTTTATCTGCACCATTAAGTAAAATATTTCTTGCATCCTCTAATGATTTTACTCCACCACCTACAGTGAATGGAATATCAATTACCGATGCAATTTTTCTTACCAACTCTTTAATTGTTTTTCTTTGTTCATCAGATGCAGTAATATCCAAAAAAACAAGTTCATCTGCACCTTCATTGCTGTATTTTTCTGCCAGTTCTACAGGATCTCCCGCATCTTTAATTGATTCAAAATTTAATCCTTTTACCACCCTGCCATTTTTTACATCCAAACATGGAATAATTCTTTTAGTTAAAGTCATGATAATTTTTTAGCCTCTTCAATTGAAACTTTATTCTCATATAGTGCTTTTCCAAGAATTACTCCAAATACATTTTTTTCTTTTACATCTTTGACATCAGCAATATTAGAAATTCCTCCACTAGCAATGACATTTGTATTAGACAAACTGCATGCTTGTTCTAAAAATTCTAAATCTGGCCCTTCCATAGTGCCATCACGACTAACATTTGTTAGTAAAAATTCTGTAAAGCCCATTTCAAGAAATTCATTAATTGCAGGAATTAATTTAATTCCAGTATTTTTTTGCCAACCGTTAATTACAATTTCACCATCTTTATGATCAACTGAAATTACAATTTTTTCTGCTCCTAATTCAGATAATAATGATTTCAGTAGAGATTTATCTTTGAAAGCCAGTGTTCCCAAAACTATTCGTTCAGATAATTTTGCAACTTCTAAAACTAATGATTCATCTCGTAAACCACCAGCAACTTCAACTGGAATTGAAACAGATTTGAGGATTTTTTTAATTATATCAAGATTAGAGCCAATCCCAAGAGTTGCATCTAAATCAACTAAATGAAGAATATCTGCACCTGCAGATTCCCATTTTTTTGCAATATTTACAGGATCGTCACTATACACAGTCTTTTGTGTAGGATCCCCTTTGTACAATCTAACAACTTTACCACCCATAAGATCAATTGCAGGAATTATTTTCATGTTTTACACTCTTTAAGAAAATTCTTTAACATGATTTTTCCCACGGTGCTAGATTTTTCAGGATGGAATTGAGTACCATAGAAATTATCATACTCCACTACAGCAGGAACTTTAATTCCATAATCGGATTCAGCAGTTATAATATTATTTAATTCAGGTTTTACTCTATACGAATGAACAAAATATACCCATGAACCATTTTTAACGCCTTCAAGGATTTTTCCAGATTTTTTTATTTCTAGATTATTCCATCCCATGTGAGGTACTTTCATCGAAGAAGAAGGAAGTACAATTACTTCTCCCTCAATAACATTCAGACCTTTCTCTTTACCTTCTTCACTTTTTTCAAAAAACATTTCCATTCCAAGACAAATACCAAGAACAGGCATATTTCCCACATATTCTTTAAATTGAATCTTGGAAAAATTTCTAATGCTATTCATAGCAGGATCAAAATTTCCCACACCCGGAAGTAATAATCCAGAATACGTATTTTCATTATCAAAATTAGTTATTACATCAACTGTAGCTCCCACTTTTTCAAGTGAATTTTTTAGACTGAAAATATTTCCAGCACCATAATCAAAAATTGCAACACTTACCATTACATTGAACCTTTTGTGCTCGGTATTCCTTTTTGTTTTTTATCTAACGATGATGCATTTCTCAGTGCAACAGCAAGTGATTTTATGGCAGCCTCTACCTTGTGGTGATCATTATCCCCATACTTTACAGTAAGGTGAATACAACTATTGAGATTTTGTAATAACGATTGGAAAAAATGCTCCAGGTCTTCTTTTGATACATCTTCAATTTTATTACGTTTAAGAGACAATGTTAATTTCCAAAACGGACGTTTTACTAAATCAATTGAAGCCTCTGCAAGGGATTCATCCATCGGAACAGAAGCATAGCTAAATCTAGTAATTCCACTTCTAGAACTTAGTGCCTTGTCAATTGTTTGTCCCATTGTAATTGCAGTATCTTCAATCAAATGGTGTTCAATACCATCATTAGATTTTGCATCAACTTTGAGATCCATCATACCATGCTTTCCAAAAGAGATAATCAAGTGATCAAGAAAATTTATTCCAGTTTTGATTGATGTTTTTCCTGAACCATCAAGATTTACAGATACTGTAACGCTTGTTTCTTTTGTATTTCGTTTAATTGATGCCTTTCGTGGTGTCATTTTTCTCACAGGTTATCTAATTGCATCATTCTAAATTTAATACCTTTGGTAACAAATGGATTGAATCCAATACCAAAATAGCATCATTTTTCTCAAATAGTTCTAATTTCTCTTGTGGGTTTTTGCTAGTACCTATGATTCCACAAAATGTAGTTTTATGCCCTGAATCAGTAGTTCTTTTGGCCATAATAAAATCCTCCATAGAATCTCCAACATAAAGAGTTGAAGTACAATTCATTCCTTGAATTGAATTTAATAGAGATTGAGGATTAGGTTTTGCAAGTTCACGTGATTCATCCTCAAGAAACATGGAATTGGGTAAATTAAATTTAGGTAGTAGAGATTTTAAAGAATATCTTACAGATTCTTTTCCTCTTCCAGTTACCATGGCAATATTTGAGTCAAACTTTTTCTGTAATTTTTTAAATAAAATATCATTTAAAATTACATCGTCTTGTTCAATTAAGCCAGGATCAGAAAAATTTGAAGTATTGTTAAACAATTTTTTATATAATTCTGGTCCATAAAAAATCTGATCAAAAATTTGATAGAGAGGATTATTATGATTAGTTCCAGGATATGATAATTGTTTTTTAATATCAAAAATATCAATTTGATTTTCAATATATTTTTCTACAGAGACAATACCGCTAGAATCAGAATGTTTAATTACATCAAAAATAAAATCAATTGGATCTTTTTCTAGTTTTTTTGCAGCAACTAAACTTAGTATTGCAGCATATGCCAAGTCAACCTCATCATTGAATCCACCAGTTGACTTGAATCCATCAATTATTTTAAAATCCACATCAATAGAGTCATTAATTTTTGCAAATTGCTCTAAAACATATCGAGTTGTTTGAATAATGGTTTGATCATATGATTTTGTAATATCAATTAAAACACCATCACAATCAAATATTATACAATCAATTTTAGATAAATCAAGTGAATCATCTGTATAGATTCCTTCAGATTTTTTTGTTACAGTCATCCCAACAAATCTCTAATTGCAAGTAAGAATTTAGAGTTCATCTCTTTTGTTCCAATGGTAACTCTAAGACATCCATCATGATTTCCAATTTTACCTAGTTTACGAATTGAGATTCCCTGTTCAGCAAGGGCTGAATAGATACGTTTGTAGGCACCATGGGCATCAAAAAGCACAAAATTAGCCTTGGAATCAAACACCTCAAAGGCATCAAAAGTTTGTAGAGTTTCAATAATTCTTTTTCTTTCAATTTTGATACTAACAACCGTATCTGTCATTAACTTTGATTTTTCCAAAGCTGCAATTCCTGATTCAATAGTAATTGTACTAACAGGATATGGATATTGTAAAACATTCATAAAAGTTTCAGTGAATTTTTTGTTTGCAATAAAATAACCCAATCTCAATCCTGCCAATCCAAATGATTTGGAAAGAGTTTGAACAACAATCAAATTATTTTGGGTCTTGACCATACTTGAAAGAGAATATCCACTAAATTCACCATATGCCTCATCAATTATTACAAGACCTGTAAAAGATTTTACAAGTTTTTGTAATTCACTTTTTGTAAATTGAAATCCTGTAGGATTGTTTGGAGAATCAAGGTATAAAATATCTGCATTTTTTGATTGCTTTGTAAATTCTTTAATGTCTAATTTCATATCATCTGAAAAAGGAATTGCAATTAATGGAATTGAGTACAGTTTACAACGTTCTTCAAAAAATCCAAATGTAGGATTGGATGTAAGCACTTTGGTTTGTTTTGATGCAAAATTTGATAGTATTAAATCTAAAATTTGATCAGAGCCATTACCTACACCAATCATTGATGAGGGTATTTTAACAAATTTTGATATCGCATAAATTAACCTTTCAACCCCACCTAAAGGGTACTCCCTTACATCAGAATTTTTTTTTGCAGCAGAAATTATATCACTTTGAAACTGCTTTGGAATTACATAATTTTCATTAGAGTCAAGTTTTATTGAATCCTCAACAAGTTCTGGTTTTTGATAACCACCTATTGAACTGAATTTTTCAATTTTTTCATCAAACCAATTTTTTTTCAATTTAATCTACCTCTTACTGCCTCATAGTGGTTTGTAAGGCCTTCAGCATCAGTCAAAACTTTAAGATATTTTGAAACTTTTGATAATGATTTTTTAGATGATGTAATCTGGGTGTTCACTTTAATAAAGTCTAAAACAGATAGTGAACCTCTAATTTTTCCAAATCCATTAGTAGGCAGAATGTGATTTGAGCCTAGAATATAGTCACTTGCAGATGAGGGAGTATTGTTCCCAATCAAAACAAGTCCTGAAGAAGTAATTTTTGAAGAAATTGATTCAGAACTTTTAGTCATTATTTCCAGGTGTTCAGGAGCTAGAATATTTGCAAGTTTTATCATATCAGAATTAGTTTTACAAATTCCAATAAATCCATTATTTTTTAAACTGGATTGAGCAATTTTTCCTCTTTGAATAGTTGGAATTAATTCTAAAATAATTTTGTTTACTGATTTTGCAAGATTCTCCGATGTGGTAATTAAGTAACAAAATGTATCATTGCTGTGTTCAGCTTGAGAAATTAAATCCAATGCAATGAATTTTGGGTTTGCTGAATTATCTGCTATTATTCCTAATTCAGTTGGACCTGCAAGCATATCAATTCCCGTCTGATTACTTACCATAGATTTTGCAGTTGTAACAAATGCACCTCCAGGACCTATAATTTTATCAACTTTAAGAATAGACTTTGTTCCAAAAGATAATGCTGCAATAGATTGAACTCCACCTGTTTTGTAAATTTCACTTGCACCACAAATATCAGCACAAACTACAGTTAATGGATTGATTTTTCCATCAGAATTAGGTGGAGATACAACTACGATTCTTTTGACTCCTGCAGTTTTAGCTGGAACTATAGACATGATTGCAGAACTTGGATATTTTGCTAATCCACCAGGAATGTAGCACCCTACACTTTGAATAGGAATGAATTTTTTTGAAATTTTTGTCCCATCATGAATGATTGTTTTATTTTTTAAAAGTGATTTAACAATAGATTCTGTTTTTTCAAGTCTATCTTTTGCTAAACGTAATGCACCAAGTTCACTTTTTGATATTTTAGAATATGCATTTTTAATTTCACTCGGAGATACTAGTAATGAAGAAATATTTGCTTTGCTAAATTTTTTTTCATATTTTCGAATTGCGGCATCGCCATTTTTTTTAACATCTTTTAAAATTGATTTAACTATAGTTTTGTTATTTTGAGGCTGTTTTGGAAGTATTTTAGCTGCAAACTGTTCAACATTAGTTACTTTGATTATTCTCATCAATTTTCTTCGTCACGTTTTATCTCCTCGAGTTCAAGTATTTGTTTAGGTTCATGAACTACAAGGCCTTGAGCAATCTTCCTTAATTTAGGAATGAGTTTGTGGAATTCTTCTTTTTGAATCACCGTATTAACACCAAACCATCCTTCCTCACTTAGTGGACTGATTGTGGGTTTTTTGAGAGACGGCATCTGTGTCAAAAGTTTCTTGAGATTTTTTTCTTCAACATTTAGATAAATGTGTAAGAATTTCTTGCCTTGAACTGCACCTCTCATCAAAGTTATAATATCAAATATTTTTTCACGTTTTTTAGGATCTTTTAATGATTTTTTATTTACAATCAAATGTGCAGTGGAAGTTAATACCTCATCTACAATTTTGAGTTTGTTTTGTTTTAAAGTCGTACCAGTTTCTGTTACATCCATAATTGCATCTACATCCTCAGGTGGCTTTGCTTCTGTAGCACCAAATGATAAATGAATTTGGACATTTTTGTTATTTCCCAGTCTAACCCAAGGAGTAACAATTAACGGATCTTTAGAGCCGTGATATTTTTTATAGGATTTTGATTGTTTTAGAAATTTTGATGCTGTTGTAAGATACTCCGATGAAATTCTAAGTGTTTTCTTCTTTTTACCATAATCTGCAATCATTTCATCAAGATTTTTGTAGTGATATTTGTCAGGAAATGCAATTACTAGTTTGATTTTTCCATATTCTAAATCTAAGATAGATTCAACATCAGAATTTGTTTCCTGTACCCAATCCTTTCCAGTAATTCCTACATCATACAGTCCTTCTGCAACTAGAGTTGGAATTTCTTGAGGACGAAGCATTTTGACAATAATGCTTGGATCATCTAGATAAACTCGATATGTTCTGCTTTTTCGATTTACTTTAGTAAATGATCTTTCTAATAGTTTGAAAGTAGCTTCTTCTAAACTTCCTTTTGGAATAGCAAATTTTACTTCAGACATTTTTAAATTTTCACTTTTTATCTATATAATCTCATGTTTAAATTTGCTCAAGTAATTCTTTAGCCCTATCAAGTGAAATTTTCTTTTCCTCAATCATTATTCTAACAATTCCATCAATTTGATCAAGTCTAGCACCTGCAGCAGATGCTAAATTCCTTGCATGAAGGCGCATGTGTCCTTTTTGAATTCCTTCAGTGGATAAAGCACGAATTGCACTATAATTTTGAGCCAAGCCTGTGGCAGTCATTACACATGCAAGTTCTTGTGTAGATGTTGCTCCCAGAATTTTTGTACAAACTTTTGCAACAGGATGAACATTTGCAATTCCACCCACAATTCCTACAGAAAGAGGCATTTCTAGAGTCCCAACTAAATTTCCCTCATCGTCCTTACTCCATTTGCTTAAAGAACGATATTGTCCTGATTTTGCAGCATATGCATTTGCTGCAGCCTCTATTGCTCTACTATCCTGACCTACTGCATTTGCAACAGCTATAGTTCCATTCATGATACCTTTGTTGTGAGTAACTGCACGATACACATCATTATCAGCAAATTCAAACGCCAATACAATATTATCAACAACCTGCTCTCCACCTACAGCCTCTTTTTCAAATACTGCTTTTGCTTTAACCATTCTTCTAGTGGAATAGTTTGATAATATTCTTAGTAATGCTCTACCACCAGTAATTTTTTCAATTAAAGGAGAGACAGCTTCACACATTGTATTTGTAACATTGGCACCCATAGCATCACCCACGTCAATTAGTAATTCAACGATTAGCATTTTTCCAGAAGGCGCATCAACTTCTTTGTATGAAATTTCTTTAGCACCTTTATTCATTTTAGACAAAGTATTACTTTTTGAATTTGCTAGTTGGAGAATTTCATTTGTAGAATTTTTTATTTGTGATATAGCAGATGGAATATCTACATCTAACATTTGTATTTGACCAATGCTAAAAGATTCATCAGCAGAGACTTTGAATCCACCTTTAATTCGTGCAATTTTGGCCCCCTTTGATGCAGCAGCTATTACTGATGGTTCTTCAATGACCATAGGGACAACATAATCTTTACCATTAATCTTAAAATTTGTAGCAATTCCTAATGGGAGTGAAAAAGTTCCAATTGCATTTTCAACCATTTTATCAGCTTTATCAAAAGAAATTCCCCCATTGTCATTTTTTAAAATTTCTAATTCTTCATGGGACAAATTTGCAAAATTGGCAACAACATCCAATCTTTCTTTTCTAGATTTTTCAAAGAATTTTGGAATTGATGAGTCAGGCATTTTATTTCAATATCCTCAATAGCTTATCATCCATACTATCTGGAAACCCTTTTCCATCAGTATTTGAAGTAATTACATAAAGACTGCCATCAGGACCTTGCACTACATCACGTACACGACCTATACCACTAAGAATTGATTTTTGGGAACTCAATCCTTCTTCAAAATCCAATTGGTAGAGATTTGCAGCCCTCATAGAAGCCATAATGAATGGTGATTCAAAGTCTATAGAATCCCCAGAATAAAATAAGATGCCTCCTGGTTCTATACTTGGATCAAAACAGAGTATGGGATCTTCAAAATCCTCATTACCAGAGCATTGTTGTTCAGGCCAACCATAGTTTTTTCCGGATAAAATTAGATTGATTTCATCATTTTTTTCTGGTCCTGATTCTGCGACAAACATATTTCCATCATCATCCCAAGTCATTCCTTGAGGATTTCTGTGTCCTAATGAATAGATAGGAGAATTAGGAAATGGGTTATCATCAGGAAAAGTACCATCATCATTTAATCTTAAAATTTTTCCAGACAAAGAATCAAGATCTTGTGGCAGATGAGATGCATCAGAGACTGTACCAGTTCCCACATACAATTTTTCATCAGGTCCAAATTTAATAAAACCGCCATTTGTAAATGAAGAACCAGGAATTTTATCTAAAATAACTTCTGCATTTTGTAGTTTATTTTCTGATTCAGTAATTCTTAAAATCTTATTCCACAAATCTCCATCCTCATCATATGTCAAAAATACATACATGTAGTGATTGGAAGAAAAATTTGGATGCAATGTAATGCCCAATAATCCACCATCAAACACATCTGCACCACGTAATGTTGCTAATGGTGATTCTAACAAAGTATTGTTTTGAATTACTTTGATTGTTCCATCTTTTTCAGTAACAAAAACTCTATCATTTGAAATAGCGATGGCACGAGGTTTATCGAGATTTTCAGCTAAAATAGTTACAAAATCATTTTCAGTATTTGAATTTGGGACAGGTAATGGAATCGGATCATCTGGAGACGTTAAAACTAACACAGAAAATACAACAGCAACAACAATTACAATAATTTGTATTTTTTTATCCACGAAAAGATGAGGGCTTGAAATCCTATTAATTACTTTCAAGAATTTAATAAAGCGTATATACGGCTCAACTTCATTTATGTTCAGCGGGGTGGGGAAGCCAGGTCATCCCGGCGGGCTCATAACCCGCAGTTCAGTAGTTCAAATCTACTCCCCGCTACTTATTTTCCATAAACGCAAAACCATGAAATGGATTTATCAAATTTTGATGATTTGTTAACGGTTCTAATTCTTTGTAAGGGTCTACTTAGATGCCTATGAGCAGAGATTATTGGAAGGTATAGTTGTTTTTTGATCTTTCTTGAAATTTTAGTAGATATTTTTTTAGAAGCTTTTTTTCCACAACGAATACACTGAAATCCTTGATTCAGACCTTTAGATTTCATTTTTTTATGACATTTTTTGCATTCAGGATTACTCAAAGTGGTATTCTTTTCAAGTGAAATAATATCAATAAATTCAAGATTAATTATTCGGGGGAAATTTTTAGAAGCTTTTCTAACTCCACCGCCAACACTAATTTTATCTCCTTTTAACAAATTCAATGCAATTGTAGTCATTCCAGTTGGTTTGTAAACAGCACACCAAAATTCATGATTCTTTGAAATAATTTTAAAAAATACATGACCTCCTTTTACAATTTTTGGCATGTTAGATACTACTCCAGACAATTTTCCAGATGCAAAAGGTTTCATGTTTTCAAAATTTAATTCATTTTTTAAATGATCACCAGTTCCTTGATTTGATTTGAATATCATATATCCATCTAATTTTTCAGTTGTTTTTAGAATTTTAGTAGCATAAACTAAAGAATCCACATTTTCACCTCTAACACCATAGAAAACAGGATCAGGTCCATGAGGAGTAATTAAAACTCTACCTTTCTTTGTGTCAAAGCTGTTAAATGTATTAGGAAAAGTTTTCTCCTGCATATTTTTTACACTCTCAGTAGAAATTTTTCTTTCTTTTCCAAACTTTGATTTTTTTCTGTAACTCAATAATTCCAATGTATGATCATCAAAATCATAACCTATTGCACCTATTGCACCAACTAATCCTTGACCATTTCCTTGATAATGAATTTCAAGATTGTTATTTTTAGCAAATGTTTTTGCATTATTACGATTAATTAATTGCCATAAAGCTAATTTACTAAATTTTGTAAATTGAATTGGAATTATATCACTTTCAAAAAACACTAGTCCTGGATTTGCACCATTTTCAATATCAGAATACTTTGAAACAAGATTTTTTATTTGATTTTTTATTTTAGATGGAGTTTTTGTCTTTATTTTAAAAGAAACTGCTCCATTTCCCCTTGTTTTCCAAGGGATATTAGGATTAAATCGGATTAAACGTGGAAAATCCAAAAATTCTATTTTTTGTTTTTGGAGTGAATCAACAATTTTGTAAGCAAGAAAGGTTGTACACATTCCTTTAGCTGAATCAGTATCATCAAATCCCACATTAAGTATGGTTTCCTTTTTCACGACTTCTTTTAATTAATCAGACATTTTTAGTTGTTGTAGGATACAGTTGATTTAAATTAATAACGTGTCATTCCAAGCTGAATTGATTATAATAGATGAAGCAAGAATTTTCAAAGAAATAGAAGAAAAGAATCCAGCATCAGTTTCATTAAATGGTCCAGATGGCATGTTACCCCAAGTTCAAGATATGGCAATTAAAATTTCAACAAAATATGAAATACCAGCATATATTTTAGCAGACACCACATGGGGAACTTGTGATTTGAATACAACGGGTTCAAAAATATTAGGAGCAGAAATTCAATTTAACATTGGACATACAATAAATACAGAATCATTAGAAAAAAATTTAGTTTTAATTAATGCTTTTGATGATGTTGGATTTGATAGTGTTGCAGAAAAATGTACAGATCTTTTAAAAGGAAAAGTAATTTCACTAGTTACAGATAGTCAACATTTGCATCAAATGGATAGAGTTGAGAAAATTTTAACAAAAAATGGAATTAAAGTAAAAATTGGAAAAGGGAAAGGACAGTTAAATGATGGTCAAGTGTTTGGTTGTGAATTTTATCCTGCAACAGAATTAAAAAAAGAAGTAGATGCCTATGTGTTTTTAGGACAAAGTAATTTTCATGCCGCAGGAATTGCATTATCAACAAATTTACCAACATTTGTTTTAGATCCTTATTTTAATGAAGTAAGAGAAGTGACAGAATTTGCACGTACACTAAAAAAGAAAGCAAGTCTAGCAATATTCAAAGCAGCAGAAGCAAAATCATTTGGAATAATCATTGGATTAAAGGAAGGACAACTATCAAAAGTATTTGGCTTAAAATTTAAAAAAGAATTAGAAAAAGAAGGAAAAGCAGTTCAGTTATTTGCACTGACTGATATTACAAACGAGAGATTAAACAATCTTAGAGGAATTGATGCTTTTATTCAAGTTGCATGCCCAAGAATTTCTATAGACAATCAATTTGACAAGCCAGTATTGTCTACCCCTCAGGCTAATGCTCTACTCAAAGTTTTACGAAAAGAAAGCATTGACGAGTATTTAGAAATTCCACATTGGTTGTAATTATAAAACTAATTTTTTAAATTTAGGATCATCTAATAATTTTTCAAATATTTTTGATTTTTTAGCTTTAATTTTGTATTGTATTCCTTGAGAAATAGCATGTTCAAGTAAATCTAATGCTTCTTCATTTTTGAACAACATTACAAAACTACATGATTTATCAAACAAAACATCCCCATTATCAGGATAATCATCTAGAATTTGATTACAACACGTAATGGATTCATCAAAATTCCCCATTGAAAATAAAATTCGTTCTTTATGGTATAGTACAATGTTATATTTTGAATTATTACCAAGGATACTATTACAGATGGATAATGCATCAATAAATTTTCCTTGTTTACGGAATGACGAGATTTTGTTAACTAATAGTGAAAGATCATCTGGAGAAATCTCTAAAGCAGTATTATAGCACTTTATTGCACCATCAAAATCTTTTAATTTGTTGAGAGCATATCCCTTATTGTTAAGAGAGCTTACATGTTGAGGATTTTCATCTAAAATTTTATCATAATATGTAATTGCATCATGCAGTTTACCTTGTAAAAATAATCTATTGCCTTCATCTAAAATAGAGTTTGTTTTTGGATCGTCCATATTAATAAGATCCTGGTTTGATTAGGATTTTTCCAAATAGTCCTTTACCTTTGAGCATTTTTGTATGTGCCTCTGCAGCTTTTTCTAATGGATATACAGAATCAATTATAGATTTAATTTTACCTTGGGACATCCAATACAGACCTTGTTCTAATTCAGCTCTAGTTCCTTGAGTAGAGCCCAAAATATTGATACCTTTAAAGAAAATATGACGTAAATCAGTTTTAGCATCATATCCTGTTGTTGCACCAGTTGTTACAATAGTACCACCATAATTTAGCAATGTAAGTTCTTTATTCCAATGAGAACCTCCAATATGTTCAAAGATAACATCAACTCCCAGTACATCTCCCAAGGGTTTAGGAATTTTTTTAGCAATTGATCTTACTTCTTTATGCCAATCTTCTTTTCTATGATCAACAGCATAGTCAGCTCCAAGTTCCAATAATTTTTCTAATTTATCAGGGCTAGCAGTAGCAATTACAGTACATCCAAAAAGTTTTGCAATTTGAATTCCATAAGTTCCAATTCCTGAACTGCCGCCCATTATCAAGACTACTTGTCCAGGTTGAATTTTTGCTCTACCAATTAACATATGCCATGAAGTTAGCAAAGTCATTGATGCAGCAGCGGCTTGATCATATGAAACTCCTTCTGGAATTTTTACAACATTAACTTCTGGAAGATGTGTAAATTCGCAATAGCCCCCCCAAAGTGGACCTGTTTCAAAACCCCAAATAGTTCGTTGTCTACAATCAAATTCTCTACCATCAGTGCATACCTTACAAACTCTACAAGACATATTTCCATGTGAGACAACTCTATCACCAATTTTGATATTTTTAACATCACTACCAATAGCTGTTACTTCACCAGCAGCATCAGTTCCAGAAATATGAGGTAATGGAATTGCTAATGGTTTACCCCTCATCCCCCAAATATCATCATAATTTAGAGCCGCAGTTTTTACTTTTATTATAACTTCATTAGATTTTGGTTCAGGTATTGGAATTTCTTTAATTTTTAAGATTTTAGAAAAATTGTCATCATCAGTATATTGATCATAAACTAGAGCTTTCATGATTTTCAACTAATTTTTAAAGATATATGATTTATCAAGATCCGTTAAACCGCAAACAATTATAATCATAAAAACAAAATTCTCAATATGTCTGAAAATGCAATATTTCCAGGAGACAAAATAGCATCTATTGAGGAATATGAGGCAGGCCATAACGCTTTTGACGATGGGGATATGGTTAGAGCAGCAACTATTGGAGAAAAAGACATTGACAAGACATCACGAACCGTAAACGTAAAACATCCAAAACTTTTGTCCATTCCTAAAGTTGGAGATATCATTATTGGAACAGTAGCTGCAGTCATGTCATCAATGATAGCAGTTTCAATTGATTACATTAATGGAAAACCCACAACATCCAAAGTTGAATGTATTTGTGGAACACGAAATTTGAGAATAAGAAACGTTGCATTAGTTAATGACATAGTTACACTAAAAATCCTTAATCATCTTAATGGCACTATTCATGCAGGGATTAGTGAACCAAATTTAGGAATATTGTTTACAAAATGTAGAAAATGTGGTGGGAAAGTTATTCCAATGCGTGATGCAATAAAATGTACAGATTGTGCATGGATTGATGAGAGAAAACTTTCTGCAAATTTTGGAAATAGTGACTTCGTAAATTTACGAACTTAAAAAATGATTCATGTTTCGTTCCAGGGTGAACGAGGTGCATATAGTGAAGCTGCAGCAAGATCATTTTTTAATGAACAAATTGAAATTATACCTCAAACTACATTTGCAGAAGTATTAGAGAGTGCTTCTAGTGACAAAACACAATATGCTGTTTTACCAGTAGAGAATTCTTTGGAAGGAAGTGTTGGTGAAAGTTATGATTTGTTATATTCTACATCTCTAAATGCAACAGGTGAAATTTATCATAGAATTGAACATTGTTTAATTGGAACTGGCAATATTGATGAAATAGATACAGTGTATTCACATCCACAAGCTTTAGGTCAATGTAGAAAATTTATTGAAGAGCATAATATGAAAACAATTCCCGCATATGATACGGCAGGAAGTGTAAAGATGGTTAAAGAATTAAACAAAGGAAATTGTGCATGTATTGCCAGTAAAGAGGCTGCAGAAATATACAAAACGCCAATCATTTTAGATAACATTGCAAATAATTTGAATAACTACACAAGGTTTTTGATTCTATCAAAAGAAAATAATTCTGAAACAGGCAATGACAAAACATCAATAATCTTTTCAATAAAACATGAACCAGGCTCATTATATAGAATAATAGAGAATTTTAACAAAAATAATGTCAATCTAACAAAAATTGAATCAAGACCTACCAAATCAAATACTTGGGAATATAATTTCTATGTGGATTTTGAAGGACATCAAAATAATTCTAAAATTTTAGAAATGTTGGAGAAAATAAAACAAGAAACACTATTTATGAAAATTTTGGGTTCTTATCCTTCTGCAAAATTAAACTAAAATCCTTTAGGCTTTCTTAATGTAAAGCCCATACTAAATCCAATAATTACCATTCCAGAGGTAATTACCATAAGATCAAAAGTGAACCAAACTGGATCAGAGCTACGAATTAAGATTCCAGTAATTTCTAATTCAGATTCACCAGTGTTTTGGATTTGAACTCTTGATTCACCATCAACCAAATGAGTCCAATCAATAGTGTAATCTTTCTTATGAGAAGTTATTGGCATTTGTAATTCATCCCCAGGACTTTGAAGTCTCACATCAAAGGCATCACCTATAATTTTCATATGTTGCGGTGTAGAAGCAGGGGCAGGGATTGTATAAGACATTGAATCTCCAACTTCTACAACATAATCTTCATTTATTGTAATCATTCCAATATGTGTAAGTAAAGAATATCCCCCTATTGCAATAATTGCACTTCCAACTATCAATCCAATAATAGTTCTTTTAGAAAGCATGATGAAATTACTCTTGATACTGTTTAAAAAATTATCTACATCAAAGAAACATCATGAGGCTGACTTTCTGCAAATCCTGCTCTTGACATTTTGATAAATTCTGCGTTTTCTTGCATTTGAGGTATCGTATGAGCCCCACAATAACTCAATCCGGAGCGTACACCGCCAGTTAATTGTTTTAGAATATCAGTTACAGTTCCTTTGTATGGAACCATTGCTTCAACTCCCTCTGCAACATAGTCATTAAGATCATCATCAAGGGATATCAGGCCTGTTTCTTTAGATTTTCTTCCTATAGATGCGGCTAGTGATGCCATACCTCGATAAACTTTGAATCGTTTTCCATTTTTAGTTAAAACGGTACCAGGGGATTCATCAGTTCCACCAAGCATACCACCAACCATAATCGTTGAAGCACCAGCAGCTAAAGCTTTGGTTGCATCACCTGAAGTTCTTGTTCCACCATCAGAAATTATTGGAATACCATGATCTTTACCAATTTTAGCACAATCCATTACTGCAGTTAATTGAGGAACACCTGAACCAGTGATTACTCTAGTAATACAAATTGAACCAGAACCTACACCAACCTTTACAGCATCTACACCTGCTTTAATCAAGTCTTCAGCTCCTTGAGCAGTTGCAACATTTCCTGCAATTAATTCACAATTTGGAAATGCTTTTTTAATATTCCTAACTGTACTGATTGCGTTTTCGCTATGTCCATGAGCAATATCAACTACAAGAACATCTACTCCTGCATCTAAAAGAGATTCACTTCTTTCTAAAAAGTCGCCCTTTACTCCAACTGCTGCACCAACTAGTGGTCTACCTTTCTTATCTTTAGATGCATTTGGAAAATTTGCATTATTTGTAATATCTTTACTTGTGATCAAACCTTTGATAATTCCTGAATCATCAACAATAGGTAATTTTTCAATTCTGTGTTTATGTAAAATTTCTTTAGATTCATCTAAAGTAACTCCCATTTTTGCAGTAACCACATCCTTAGTCATTACATCTTCAATTTTACTAGATTTATTTGCAAATAATAAATCTCGTTCAGTTACAATTCCTATTAATTTTGAATTAGAATCAACAACTAAGAGGCCTGAAATATCTTTATCGTGTGCATAATCTAAAGCATTTTCAATGGACTTGTCAGCAGATATGGAATAAGGATTTTCAATCATTACACTGCCAGATCGTTTTACTTTTAGAACATGATTTGCTTGCTCTTTTATTGTCAAAAATCTATGAATGATTCCAATTCCTCCAGCACGAGCCATTGTTCCAGCCATAGAGGATTCAGTAACAGTATCCATATTTGCACTTACAAAAGGAATGTTGATTGAGATGTTTCTAGATAATTTTGTAGTTAGATCTGTCTGGCTTCTACTAGTAATATCTGAATATTTGGGTACAAGAAGAACGTCATCAAATGTTAATCCTTCTTTAAATTCCAATGAAACCTTGTTAAGAAAGTAAAATATTGATTATAAGCCTTTGTGTTATTTTGATAATTTAGAAGCGATCGTTACTGCATCTTTAGTTGCCTCTACATTGTGAGTACGAACAATATCAGCTCCATTCATAACAGAAATAGTTTCTGCAGCAACTGAGCCAAATAATCGATCATTTGTATTTTCTTTTCCCAAGATTTTTCCTATGAATGATTTGTTTGAAGCTGAAATCATAATAGGGAAATTCTGCTTTATGAGATTTAGATTTTTTAATATAGATAGATCTCGTTCTAGCCAATCAGATTTGATTTTTGTAAAAAATGGTCCCTTACCAGTTTTTCTAAAAAATCCAATAGCAGGATCTAATACAATTTTTTCAAAAGGAATATGGGATCGTTTTGCTATTTTTAAGCTATCTTGCAGTAGCCTTTTAGTTTGAGTTACAGGATTACCGATGACAACTTTTTGATCATACGCACATAAAATCAGAGAGGGGGTGAATTCTGAAATAATATTTTGCATTTTTTTATCATATTTTAATCCAGAAATATCATTAATTATTTCAACTCCACATTCTAAAGCATCTTTTGCAACTTTTGCTCTACATGTATCAACAGATATCGGGAGATTTGTAAAATTTTGAATTATTTTAATTGCATTTAGAATTCTTTTTGATTCAGTTTGTTCTGAAATTAGTGTAGAAAGGTATGGTGCTGTAGACATGCCTCCAACATCTATAAAATCTGCGCCTTGATCTTCCATTAATTTAGCAGTATTTTTTATGAGAATTTTACTAGTATTAACAGACTTTTTGTGAAATGATTCAGGACTAGTATTTAGAATTCCCATGATTCGAATAGGATTCTTTCCACCTACACTCACATTACCAATTTTTGCCACATAGTTTATCAAATCTAATGCAATTTGAGTGATAGGATGATTGTAGGTTGGAAAAAGAGGTACTCAGATATTTTAAAAGAATTCAAGTATAGCGAAAAAAAAGATAAAGAGTCATCTATTCTTTTAAATTCAATTTTAAAAAAATCTAATATTGATAAAAAAATTTCTAGATTAATCAAAGGAAAAACGGTTTTAGTTATAGGCTCTGGGCCATCATTATCATATGCCATTCCAAAATTAAAAAATTATAAAAAAGTTGTAAAAATTGCTGCAGATAGTTCAATAAAACCACTTGTAGAAAATGGAATAATCCCAGATATCATTGTCACAGATTTAGATGGAGATGGAAAAACATTAGAAAAAATTGGAAAAACAAATTCAATTTTTGTTGTACATGCACATGGAGACAACATAGAAAAGCTAGAATTTGTTAAAAAATTTAAAAATTGTATTGGAACAACACAATCAATTCCATTTAATAAAATTGAAAATTTTGGAGGTTTTACAGATGGAGATAGAGGAGTTTTCTTAGCAAATCATTTCCAAGCAAAAAAAATCATTCTATTTGGAATGGACTTTGGAAAAAGAATAGGAAAATTTTCAGAAACTAAAAGATCAGAAAGAAAGATAAAATTGAAAAAATTAAGAAAAGGTGAATCTCTTTTAAAATGGCTATCAACCTTTACAAAATCAGAATTATTTACCACTTCAAAATCAATTAAAGGATTTAAAAAAATATCATTCAAAGAGATGGATAATATAATTACCTAGAATGCATTTAATACCCATTCATGATTAATCAAATTATGAAATTCTCAGAGGAGCAAGTGAAAGAAATTGTCACCTTGAAAGAAAGTTTGATCGAGCAAATTAACAAACATCAGGAAGGGATTGAAATGTTAGAGAAAAATATCACAGTTTTAGACCTATTTTTAAAAAATTCTAGTTTTACAAAAGCTTCTCAATTAGAAATAAAAAAAGATGAAGTTAAACCAGAGATCATAGAAAAACCTGTGGAAAATTCAATTCCAATCAAAAGAGTCAATGATGGTAAAGTTATTGCCAAAGCATTTGTTACACCAGATCAAGTTTCCATAATTTTAGATAATGAAATTGCAGTTAATGCAGATATCCCACCTTTCAAATCATTCTTCCTAGATAGAATAATTGGAGAAATGAAAAAGAAAGATACAGTGGAAGCAGAGAATGGAAAAATCCAAAAAGAATCAGTTATCGATTATATTATTAATAAAAACGGGGCAAACATTAGAGAAATTATAATTAAAAACTACAGACAAAAAGAAAGAGTAAACGAGTTAATTAACACAGCAGGATGGTCATTAACCAGAATGCTTGAAAATGTAAACAAGTGATATTATGGACAAAATTGTAGTTTTAGATTTTGGATCACAATACAGTCATTTGATTTGTAGGAGAATTAGAGAATTTTCGGTATATGCAGAGCTTGTTCCATATAATATCAGCTATGATGAATTACAAAAGCTAAATCCTACAGGAATAATTTTTTCAGGTGGTCCATCAAGTGTTTATAATTCAAATGCTCCAGTTCCAGAAAATAAAATTTATGATATGGGTTTGCCCTTACTTGGGATTTGTTATGGTCACCAATTAATTGTTAACAAGTATGGTGGGAAAGTAAAAAGAGCAAATAAGGAATATGGTTCATCAGTACTAACAATCGATAACGATAAAGATCTTTTGAGTGGGATTGGAGAATCAGTTAGAGCATGGATGAGTCATGGTGATGAGGCAGAGCAAATTCCAGAAGGTTTCAAAATAATTGGACATACTGAGGGTGCAAAAGCAGCAGCAATTGCATCAGAAGAAAAATCAATCTATGGAATTCAATTTCATCCTGAAGTGGTACATACAGAGCAAGGTATAGAAATTCTAAAGAATTTTGTTTTAAAAGTTTGTGGGGCAAAACAAGATTGGACTATGGAGAGTTTTATCGATACAGCAGTTGAAAAAATTTCAAAGATTGATGGAAATGTACTTTGTGGAGTAAGTGGAGGTATAGATTCTACTGTTGTTGCATTACTAATTCATAAAGCAATTGGAGATAGACTAAAGTGTGTTTTTGTAGATAATGGTTTGCTACGATTAAACGAAGAAAAAGAGGTTGAAGAAATGTTCAGAGATAATTTCAATGTAGATTTTACAGCTGTAAATGCAGGAAATGTATTTCTAGGAAAACTCAAAGGTGTAGAAGATCCTGAAAGAAAAAGAAAAATTGTAGGTGAAGAATTCATTCGTGTTTTTACTAAATTTGCTGAAGAAAATGGCCCTTTCAAATGGTTGGCTCAAGGGACATTATATCCAGATGTAATTGAAAGTGGCGTGTCAAAAGGACCTGCTGCAGTAATAAAATCTCATCATAATGTAGGAGGATTACCAGATTGGCTCAATTTAGAAATTTTAGAACCATTGAGAGATTTGTATAAAGATGAAGTAAGGAGAATTGCAAAAATTCTCGAGGTTCCAGAAAAACTTTTCATGAGACATCCGTTTCCAGGTCCTGGCTTATCAGTTAGAATAATTGGAGAAGTAACACCGACAAAATTAGAAATTTGTAAAGTAGCTAGTAAGATTGTGGAAGAAGAATTGATGGAGGCAGGTTTGTATGAAAAAGTATGGCAAGCATATGCAGCAGTAGGAGATGATAAAGCAGTAGGAGTTGTTGGTGATGAACGCAAATATGGAAATATAGTTATGATTAGGGTCGTAGATTCAATTGATGCAATGACTGCAGATTGGACAAGATTACCACATGGATTGTTAGAAAAAATGAGTAATAGAATAACAAATGAGATTGAAGATGTAACTTGGGTAACCTATACCATTTCAAGTAAACCACCTGCAACCATTGAGCCCCAGTAGTGATAAAAATGGAATATCAAAAAATTTGTGAAGAAATTTTAGAATGTGATAAAAATATTCGATATGTTGGCATCTATGATTATGGAGAACTTTATGATATAATGCGACCAGGATTAAAGAGCTATTTATCAAGAGAAGAAACAGAGGTGTCCTTATCTCAAGCAATTTATCGTTGGGCTACACGTAAAAAAACAGCTGATAAAATTGGAAAGCCAATTTATGCACTAGCAAAATACGAAAAAATTTATCGAGTGACTATTCCAATCGGAGGAGCAGGGTTAATTTTGATTAGTACTGAATTAGATTCAGATGTAAATAGCATTGTAGAAAAAATTTTAACAATTAAAAATAAATATTCTTCATAAATTTAAATTGATATGGATTTTCATGTTTTTGACACATATGTAAAGGCAAAAGATGAACATACAATGCATTTTGATGTTGTTACAGATACAAGTGATACAGAAAAAGCAATTTCATTTGCAAAAGAATGGTTAAAATCAATTGGAGAAGAATCATCTACAGTAACTACAAATGAATGTAAATTTTGCCATACACAATCAGTTCCAGAAGATATGGAGATTGAAATTATGACTGATGGATACTCTATTTCAAAGATAGAAGGATGTCCAAATTAGAGCATACATGCACCAAAAACACCTGCTGAGTCACCCAATTCATTTTTCAAAATAGGCGTATCAACTAAATCAGAAAATACTTTACTGTAAATTGATTCTTTTCCCTCAGTATACAAAAAATCAATGTTTGACAAACCACCACCTAAAATAATTGCATCAGGATCCAATATGTCAATAACATTTGCAAGACCATATCCAAAATTTTCTAAAAATTCATCTTTCCATTTTTTACCATGTTCATTGTCAATATCAGGAAGAATTTCCTTAAGAGATTGAGATTTTCCTGAAAGTTTCTTCCAATGAGTTTCAAGTGCAGGACCACTAATGTAAGTCTCCACACAACCATGTTTACCACAATAACAAAGATTACCATTACGATGAAGTGTATGATGTCCCCATTCACCTCCAATGTTTGTTCTTCCAGAATGAAGTTTTTTATCAATCACAATCCCCCCGCCTACGCCAGTGCCAAGAATAACACCAAAAATTAAATCAAAATTAATTCCAGCACCTAATGTAGCTTCAGCCATTGTAAAACAATTTGCATCATTTTCTATAGATATTTTTTTTCCAAGTTTATTTTCTAAATCTTCTTTTAATGATTTATCAATGAGACATTGTGTATTACTATTTTTAATTAATCCAGTTTGTTTTGAAATCGCCCCAGGTGTACAAACTCCTAATGAAAAATCAGTCACATTTTTGGAGATGTCTAAAACTAAAGAGGATATAGAATCTAGAATTTTTTGATAATCATTTTGAGGTGTAGGAATTCTTTTTCTTTTAATTACACTAAAATTTTCATCTAGTAAAACAGCTTCAGTTTTAGTGCCACCTAAATCAACACCAAGTTTGTACATCAATTAATTATAAGATTAGAGCGCTTAGGTTTTAACTAAAATTTTATCCCATGCCGCCGGGAGCACCAGACACAGCGATAACATCATCAATTCTAAGAATCATGCATGCTGCTTCTGTAGCAGATTTGATTATCTGTTCTTTTACGACAATTGGTTCTACAACATTAATTGCCATCATATCTGCAATTTTCATATTTCTAGCATCAATGCCAGTCCATTTTTGACCTTGATTTTGTCTTGCTCTAAGATTAGCCATAGTATCAATTGGATCCATTCCTGCATTTTCAGCAATAGTAAGTGGAATTGTTTCTAATGCTTCAGCGTATTTTTTAATTGCAAGTTGTTCTCTTCCATCAAAATTATTAGCCCATTCTTTGAGTACTGAGGCTACAAATGCTTCAGGTGCACCACCACCAGCTACAATTGCTGGTTTTTCCATAACATCTTTTACAACCATTAAAGAATCATGAATAGAACGATCAACTTCATCAATTACTCTTTGTGTACCACCACGAATTAGCATTGTAACTGATTGTGGATGTTTACATCCTTCAATGAAAACCCATTTGTCAGATTCGACTTTCTTTTGCTGAACCAAATCTGCAACACCAAGATCATTTTCTGAAAGATCATCAAGATTACTAATTACACGTCCGCCTGTGGCTTTAGAAAGTTTAATCATGTCACTTTCTTTGACACGACGTACTGCCATAATACCATATTTTGCAAGATAGTGTTGTGAAATATCATCAATTCCTTTTTGACAAATTAGGACATTAACTCCTACATCATGTAATTTATCAACCATAGATTTTAACATTCTATTTTCTTCTTCTAAGAACATCTGCATTTGTGTAGGGTCACTAATTCTAATTTCTGCACTTAGTTCAGTTTTTTCAATTTCTAATGCTGAATTAAGTAATGCTATTTTTGCATTTTCAATTTTTGTAGGCATTCCACTATGAACAATTTCTTTATCTAAAACAATTCCTTTGATAATTTGTGTATCATCAATTGAAGCGCCAGATTTCTTTTCTACTTTAATATTTTCAAGGTCAACAGAATAAGCATCGCCTTTCTTTGTTGCAATGCTAAGAATAGAATCAACTACAATTTTAGAAAGTAATGTGCTATCTTCAGAAATTAATTTTGATTGCATACTTGTTGTAGCAATTTTTAACAAAGATGCTCTATCATCAGGCTGAATTTTCTTTGCCAAATCTGAATAAATTTCAAGTGTTTTATCGGCTGCAGCCTGATATCCATCAATAATAGTTGAAGAATGAACCTCTTTGTTGAGAAGATCTTCTGCTCTTGCCAATAATGCACCTCCAAAAATTACAGAAGATGTTGTACCATCTCCTACTTCATTATCTACAGTTTTAGCAATTTCAACCATCATTTTGGCTGCTGGGTGCTGAACATCAATTTCTTTAAGAATTGTTGCACCATCATTTGTAATAGTTACATCACCTAAGGAATCAACTAACATTTTATCAAGACCTCTAGGGCCAAGACTACTTCTAACTAATTGTGCAACTAGTTTTGCTGCAGCAATATTATTTTGTTGAGCATCTTTGCCTTTTTGTTGTAATGCGCTCTCTTTGAGAACTAAAACCGGTCCATTTGGTCCTTGTTGAATTGATGCCATTTAGATTCAGATTCAATCCGCTGAATCCCCCTTTTTAACATTTACTTAGTAGATCGGTGAAATGTAAATGCGTTTTTTCACATCAACAATTCCACCAGAAAGAATTCTAACAGATGGTAGAGCCAAAAAAGGTAAGAATAGTGGAATTAAGTGAGGTCTAGAAAATTTAGAACCTGAATCAACAATAGTGCTATTGATTTTTTCAAAATTAGATGAAACTTTTTCAAAAGAATCTGTAGAGATGATACCACCAAACTGTAAAGGTAGTGAAGCAATAATTTTTCCAGATTTCACTACAACGAGACCTCCTTGATTTTTGATGAGATGATTAGAGGCAACTGCCATATCAGAATCATTTGAACCAATTACGATCATGTCATTTTCATGGAAACTCCATGTCGAAGCAAAAGCACCGATATCTGCACCAAAATTTTCAAGAAATCCTATAGAATGCTTTTGGGTTCCATGAATTCTATCAAATGCTGCAACTTTCCAAATATCAGAATCTAATGATGCAGAAACATGACCATCTTTAGAATGAAGTTCGGCAGAGCCTATCTTAGTAATAATTTCAGTTTGCATATAGATGGTATTTGCAATAACATCTTTCTTTTTTGATTTTATAGCAAAATCAATTTCAGAGAATTTTTTTAATTTTACAGTTTTTTTAATCCAAGGTGAAATTATTTTTTTCTTGATTGATGTAACTAATTGTCCATTAGATACTACGAGTTTGCCACCAACAAAGACTTTGTTTGGTTTGAATGATTTTAAATCATCAAAAATTAAAATATCTGCCAATTTTCCAGGAGCAATGCCACCAAGATCTTTTCCCATGTTATAATAATCAAAATTATTTTTTGATGCCATAGTAACTGCATCTATTGGTTTTAGACCAAGTTTGATTGATTCTCTTATACAGTGATCTATATGACCAAATTTAGATATATCAAGTGGATCAAGTCCATCAGAACAAAACATTAACCGATTAAGATATGTCCCATGAGACAAAACATGTGGGATTATTTCCTTCAAATCACGTCTAATAGAACCTTCTCTGATCATTATCCACATTCCAAGACGTAATCTTTCTAAAACTTGATCAAAATTAATTGGTTCATGACAAGATAGGATTCCAGATGAGACATATGCATTAAGTTTTTTCTCACTTGCACCAGCAGTATGTCCATTTATTATGCAATCACATTCCAACATGGATGAAATGGATTTCATTGTTTTTGGTTCACGTGAAGTAACTTTGGTCCAAGAAAAAACTTCACCTAATCCCAGTACATGTGGATGCTTTACTGCAGATTTTTCTTGTGATAATGATAATGATTTGCTACTACTGAATTTTGCATCTACTGGAAGACCACCTGGAACTACTTGAAAAATTCTGATTGGAAGATTCTCACCAAGTTTTAAAAATTCTTGAAAACCACGATATCCTGCTACACTTACAATATCAATAGGATCAGAAAATAGAGAGGTTACACCACAAAGTAGAGCCTTTTTTGCAAATTCAGATGGCAAAACAAATTGATCAATATGTAAATGTGGATCTGCAAAACCAGGACTAACATATTTTCCATTTACATCAATTACAATAGTTTTTGAACCAACAGTATGTATAGCATCTGGACCAACATACGCAATTCTGTCATTGACAATAGCAATCTGAATTTTTGGAATTATTTCCCGAGTATAGACAGACAATAAATTGCAATTTTTTAAAATTAGATCGGCTTTCTTATCACCCATTGCTACAGAGTTAAGAGATAAGATTGAATTTGCTAGGCTAGAAGTCATTTCTTTCAATTGGGTTTTGCGCCTATTATAGATTCAATGCTTAAATTACGGTTGGGGAGGTTTTGTTGATATGAACATTCCTAAGGTGATCAGAAAGTTTTGTGCAAAATGTAATGCACATACTGAACAAAAGATCTCCATTTACAAGGCTGGAAAAAGACGTGGTTCTGCTGCTGGTGAACGTAGACACGCAGAACGTAAAAAAGGATATGGTGGACAAAAATTCCCAAAATTAGCAAAACCAGCCAAAGTTACTAAAAAAGTTACGCCTATTATGACATGCACTGTTTGTAAAAAGAAATACAATAAAAAAGGCGTTAGAATTAAGAAATTTGAGTTGATAGCAGCATGAAGAAAGATCATATTGAAATTCCGAAACCATCCAGTAAGTTTCAAAAAGTCAATTGCAATGAATGCGGTGAACTACAAGTAATTTATTCACATGCAACAACAAGAATTTCATGTAATTCCTGTGGAAATGCTATTTCAGAACCAACTGGATCAAAAGCCATAATCAATGGTAAGATTTCAGGCAGTGCTGAGTAATTCATAATCTTGTTTAGAATTTAGATTAAATGCAATTCTCTTGTCATCAATTATAATATAATTTTCGATTAAATTTTCTAGAGAAGAAATTTTTTCTGAATTAACCAAAGAAATTCCAGTGTAATGGCATGTTTGACCATTAAAATCAACAGAGAAATCAGACTCTAAACCAAGAGTGGTTAAAAATTTGTTAGTCACAAGAATACTAGTCCAAGTTTTTTTAGGATCAAACTGATTGGTTATTTTTTTAATTATTTCTTCATCAAGTAGAGGTAAATCACCAGAAGTAACTAAAACATGATCATGAATAGTTTTTAGTGTTGAATTTAGATCTTCTACATAACCAATCCCTGAAGTATCAAAAGTATCAACACCGTTTTCTTCTAATAATTTTTTTGTTTTAGGAGAATTGCAGCTGGTAACAGCTAAAATTTTTGAAAAAGATTTTGAATTTTTTAATGAATCAATCACATGAAGAATTACAGGTTTTTTATATTTGAGTAATAATTTTTCATCATCTAAATTCATTCTAGTACCTTTACCACCAGCCATAACAAGTCCAATCATATTGAAACAAACACCATCAAAGAAGCTAATCTAGTGAATTCGTTAGTAGCTCCTAGTACATCACCAGTAATGCCACCAAAACTACGAGTGGATAAGGCTAAGAGAAACAGAGTCAAAACAATAGTCACACCAAGCATTATCAAACCTGTAGTTTCACCAATTACAATTACAGGGATAAGCATAATGAGAAACGCAGCTGAAATCTTTTTCTTGTCTTTCATAAATTCAACAAAGGGAGAATTTGAGCCTAATGAAGCTGATTTACCTAAACTAGCCATCAAAACCATTGAAAATTTTGCTAAAATTTCACTAATCAAAATTGCCTTAAACAAATCAAACCCACTTGTAAGAGAAAGGGTGATTATCAAACCAATAATGTATAACACAATTGTAACAATACCTGCTGAACCAGTAGAAAGATCTTTCATAGCTTTGAGTTTTTTATCTTTTGAACCTTTTACCATCAATCCATCTGCAAAATCAGCCAAACCATCTGCATGATGTATTCCAGTAATGATTGCAATGGATGCAACAACTAACAAGCTAACTAACAACGGTTCTAAGAAGAAAGATAAACCAAAACCAAATGAGCCAATTAAAAGTCCAATAGTAATTCCAACTATAGGGAATAGGAACATGTATTTTGCAATATTATCTAATGAAGCATTTGATGAAGGGAAGATTGTTAAAAATGAAAAAACAGATCCAATTTCTTTAAACATGTATCCACCATCCTACAAAAGATAAAATAGAAATTATTGGAATAGTAATTATTCCAAAGAAAAGTACTGAAGTAAGTTTCATTATAGATATTGCAGAATGTACATGTTCTTTTGTTAGAACAGTTTCGCCATCACCTAGTTTGTAATGATTGATTTTTTCAAATTTAGTTTCCAAAGCTCCCGCTAAAGCAGCCATAGGATATCCAGCATTAGGACTTTCAGTTTTTTTGCCATCTCTGATCATTATTTTGTAGGATTCTTTCCAATTGTTATGTAAGATAGCAGCAGAAATGATCATTACCAATCCTGTTAATCTAGATGGAATATAATTTAGGATACTGTCACAGGTTGCTGCAAACCAACCAATATTTTTGAAAATATCAGTCTTGTATCCAATCATTGAATCTGCGGTATTAATCACACGATATACAAATGCTCCAGGCAATCCAAAAAGAGCATAGTAAAACAAGGGTCCAGTGATTCCATCAACTGTGTTTTCACTTATGCTTTCAAGTACACCTGAAAGTACATAATTTTTGTCTAAATTCTTGGTATTTCGTTTAACAATCATAGATAGATGATTTCTTGCCATATCGAGATTTTCCTCATCTAATGATTCCAAAACAGATTTTGCATGTTTTTCCATTCCATGAATAGCAATTGTAGTTTTTAGTAATAATCCACCAACAATTACAGAAACAATCAATGAAACATAGTCAATAGTTATCAAAGTTATACCAATATTTAATGCAAAAAGTAGTAAAACTACCAAACTAGAAGTAATTGTAACAATACAGATACCACCAAATTTTTCTATTATAGGATGTTCATTTTTTGCTATGGGGGTAAATTTTGCAATTAAAGTTCCAATCCAAGATGTAGGATGATATTTATTTTTAGGATCTCCAAATTTAAAATCAAGTAAAATAGCTAAACCAATTATAAAAAAAGATTCAATGATCATTGTAACATCTTTTCTATAGATTTTATATCAATATTTGATTTGACAGTTTTTGCCAATTTATTTAATTCATCATCAATTTTTGAAATATTTTTCTTAGTCCATTGAATATCTTTAGGATTAGCATTGAGAGAATCTTCTTCAGGTAAGTCTAACTGTATTAACGGAACAGTTCCCATAACAGGTATCTTTGTAATATTTTTGAGTTTTTGAAATCCAGGCCTTAATACATCTAAATCTCCTCTGAATTTGTTAAAGATGAAACCTTTTACTAGTTTTTGATATTTTTTTTCAATTAAAGACATCGTTCCAACAAGACTTGCAAAAGAACCACCTCTGTCAATATCTGAAACCAACAATACGGCAGCATTTGCTTTGTGAGCAATCCTCATATTTGCAATATCAAATTTTTGTAAATTAATTTCAGCTGGAGAGCCTGCACCTTCTAAAATAACTAAATCATAGTTTTTCTGTAATGTTTTAAGAGATTTTACTGCAATATCAATTCCTTTATTATTTACAAATTTTTCATAGTATTCTTTTGCATGCATTTTCTTGTATCGTTTTCCATTTAGATATACAATACTGTTGTAATTTCCTATTGGTTTTAGCAAAATTGGGTTTAGATCAGGAGTAATTTCACATCGTGAACCAATAGCCTGAATAGCCTGAGCGCGAGATATCTCAAATTCAGGCGTAATATATGCAAAATTTGACATGTTTTGAGATTTGAAAGGTGCGACACTGTAACCTTTATCAGAAAAAATTCTGCAAAGTGCCGCTACCAATGTTGTTTTTCCAGCTCCAGAAGAAGTACCTTGGATCATTAAAGATTTCATTTTATTTTCTCCAATGCTTTTACAAGTTTTAGATTGTCTTTGTGAGATTTAACAGCAATTCTAATGTAATGATTATTTAATCCTCTAAAATTTTTACAATCTCTAATTAAGATTTTATGTTCAAGTAATTTCTTTTGTAATTGAGTTGAATCTTTTATTATTTTTATCAAAATAAAATTTGTTGAAGAGTTATTGCAATCAAATCCATTTAATTTATTAATTTTATTTGTTAAATAATTTAGTTCTTTTTTAATTATAAAATTTGATTTAACAAGATGTGATTTATTTTTAAGAGCAGTATTTGCTGCATCTTGAGCTAATGAATTTACACTCCAAGGGATTTTTATTTTTTGTAAAATTTCAATAATTTCTTTTGAACCTGCTGCATACCCAATACGAATTCCTGGTAATGCAAATGATTTAGTCAACGAACGTAAAACAAATAGATTTTTGTACTTTTTAACATACGATATTATTGATTCATTGGATTCTGGAACCATTTCTATAAAACATTCATCTACAAATACAATTGTAGATAATTTTTTTGCTTTTTTAATTATTTGAAGTAATTGATTTTTTAATAATAGTTGTCCTGTAGGATTATTTGGATTGCAAATAAATACACATCCGTTTTTTGGGATTTTTGAAATAAAAATATCTAAATTTTCAGATAAATTCATAGTTTTAAAATATGAAATTGGACATTCATTGAGTTTGGATGCTGTTTCATATTCTTGAAAAGTTGGAATTGGAATCAATACTTTAGTTTTTTTAGATAAAAACGCAAAGCAGAAATTATAAAGTATCTCAATTGCCCCATTCCCAACTATAAGATTTGATTTTTCTAAGTTTGTGTATTTTTTTAAACTTGAAATTACTGTTGATGAACTAAAGTCTGGATAGTGTTTGATATTTTCAATATTTTTTTTGAGAATTTTTTTTACAGATAATGGAGTTCCTATAGGAGATACATTTGAACTAAAATCAATGATTTGTGAATCAATGCTTTGTGAAGGATTTCGTCCACCATGAATTACAGGGACATGCCTAATAATTGATGATTTTATTTGTATTTTCACAGTTCAAAATAGAATTAGTCGATTTAGTATGTTTTGGTAATCCAGAAAACGATTATTAGTTGAAAGCGATCAATAATCAAATTATGAGTAAAAAAAGAGTGGCAATAATTGGAGTTACGGGTTCTGTGGGTCAAGAATTTGTTCAGTCATTGAATAATCATCCATGGTTTGAAGTTACTCAAATTGCCGCATCTTCACGTTCAGCAGGAAAAAAATATCAAGATGCAATTAAAGATGTAAGTGGAATTGTGGCATGGGACGTAGGAGGCGAAATTCCAGAATATATCAAAAAAATGACAGTTAAAGCAGTTGATGAACTAGATGTATCTCAATTAGATCTTGTATTTTCAGCAGTAGAATCAGAAGCCGCCAGAGATATAGAAACTAAGATGGCAGCAGAGTTGCCAGTTATCTCTACAAGTTCTGCTTATAGATATGAAGATGATGTACCAATACTAATTCCAGGAATTAATGATGAACAAACAGAATTGCTTGAGATTCAAAAAAAGAATAGAAATTGGAAAGGCTGGGTAGCACCATTACCAAATTGCACTACAACAGGTTTAGCAATTACATTAAAACCATTACTTGAAAAATATGGAGCAAAAAAAGTCATGATGACTTCAATGCAAGCAATATCGGGTGGTGGAAAATCAGGTGTCTCAGCAATGGGAATTACTGATAACATTATTCCATACATTCCAAAAGAAGAAGGTAAAGTAAAATTAGAAACAAGAAAAATTTTAGGCAAGCTAAAAGATGGAAAAATTGAAGATGCAGACATTAGAATTAGTTGTACTTGTACCAGAGTTCCTGTGATAGACGGACATACAGAATCAGTTTTTGTTGAGACTACAGAAAAAATCGATCCTGCAAAAGCAAAAGAGACCTATGAACAGTACAACAAAGATATTTCAGTAGCTGGATTACCATCTGCTCCTGAAAAGTACTATGCGTTTCATGAAGATCCAACTAGACCTCAACCAAGAATGGAAAGAAGTGTTGGAGATGGAATGACTACAACAATTGGAAGGGTAGAAACAGAAGAATTGTTTGATAACGGTTTGAAATACATGTTGTTCTCTCACAATAAAAAAATGGGTTCGGCAAAAGGAGCAGTTTTGTTAGCAGAGATGTTATACAAAAAAGGCAAGATTTAGGTAATTTTTTGTAATTTTTACAATAATAACTTTATAAGATCCAGAAATATACATCGACTCAGGTGTTTTAGACGGCAAAAGTAGATGACTTGGATTTACAGATTTTATCAGAATTATCTAATGATGCCTCAATTTCAGTTCCTCGTTTATCAAAAAAAATCAATGTTAACTCATCTGTAGTGTATTCAAGAATCAAACGATTAGTTAAGAGGAAACTAATTGAACGTTTTACAATTGTTGTTAATGATGAAGAACTTGGATATGCTGTTAAAGCCGTAGCTGGAATTAATATGGATACAAAACAACGAGATCATATTATTGGAGAATTATTTAAAATAGATGGAGTTAGAGAAGTTGCAGAAGTTACAGGTAGATTTGACATTCTAGTTACAATATATTCAAAATCATTAGATCAAATGCATAAAATGGTCTCTGAAAAAATTGGTAGAATTGAAGGGATTCAATCTTCTGAATCATTTATTGAAATGAAATCACGAATGAAAGCAATGCCATATATGCCATCAAAGGATAGTGACTAATATTGCAAAAGCAAAAATCTGAATCTAGAGTAGCAGTATATTATGAATTAACAAAACCAAAAATTTGGTATTTACTAGTTTTTACAGCATTTGGTGCAGCATTAACAGCTTCCAATATTTACAACATAGAAATATCTCCAGCAACATGGCTTTTGATGTTATTTTCAGTTGCATCTGGTTCAGCTGCTGCAAATACTTTGACCAATTATCATGATAGAGATATTGATGCAATTATGGAAAGAACAAAAGATCGACCTTTACCATCAAAAAGAATCTTTCCTGCAGTAAAAGCAAGAAACTTTGGATTAGCATTAGCAGGTATCTCATTAGTTCTGGCATTTGGAATCTCTTTTACTACCACATTAGAACAAGGAGTATGGGCAACTGCTTTCATTGCATTTGCATTAGTAAACAACATCATAATTTACTCATATATTTTAAAACGAAATTCAAGAACTAACATAATTTTAGGCGGATTATGTGGAGGTTCACCCCCAATGATTGGTTGGGTAGCAGTAAGCATGTCAGATTTATGGACAATGGGTCTTGCCATGGCAGGTTTAGTATTCATTTGGATTCCAATGCATATTTGGGCACTTACTTTACATTTCAAAGACGATTATAACAAAGTCAATGTTCCAATGTTAACTGCAGTACAATCAGAAAAAACATCTGCACGAGCTATTGCACTTTCAACAGTTGTAATGGTATTATTTTCGATTGCACCATTTTTCATTACAACTCAAAATGGTGAAGAAATGGTTGGAGCAGTATATCTATGGACGGCAATTGCTTCAGGTGGTCTGATGCTAGGATTATCAATATGGGTTATGATCAAACCAATGGAAAAAGCTGCCTGGACATTGTTTAAATTCTCTAGCCCATACTTGGCAGTATTATTTATTGCACTAATGGTTGATTCTGCATTATAAAATACTCCCTTTATCATCTAAGCTGTTTAGTTCTTTAGTGATTTCAGAATGATTTTCTACTATATTTTTGAGCTCAGTTTTTAATTCTTCAGAATTCCATTCAGATGAAATTAGAGATGTTAATTTTGCAACAATTTGCCACTGGATATTATTTTGATCATCTATTAATTTTAAAAATTGTTTTCCTTTTTCTTCATCATCCATAATTTTTTGGCATTATGCAATCATAAAAAGTTAGCATTGGTAATTATATAATTTCAAAGTTTTATTAGTAAATAACAGGTATTTTTTCTAATGCAGTGTAGTATTTCAGAATGTAAAGAAAAGGCAATAGAAACTGTACAAATCAGTTTTAAGGAGACAAGAAATCTATGCAAAGTGCATTTCAAATTATTTAAAAACAAAGATAAAAAACACAATCCAACATTTTCTAAAGCATCAGATTTTTAGCACTCTCAAATATTTTCACATAACAAAATTATTGAAAGATTTAACATCAACTATTTTTAAAATAGATCATGGTAGCCAAGAAGAAAAGTATACCTAAAAAGACAGTGAAAAAAACTGCTTCTAAACCTAAAAAGACAGTGAAAAAAACTGCTTCTAAACCTAAAAAACAAGTTACAAATTCATTAAAAAAATCAGAATTTGAAAAATCTTGGAATGACTACAATTCTGCTTTAAGTGGTTGGAAAGAGTCCCTCACACAATGGCAAAAAGCCACTAATGAAACTTTAATGACATATCATGATGCATGTCAAAAAGCATTAGAATCAGATGCAGAATTATTAAAAAAAGTTAGTTCAAGTTGGGAAAATACTTGGGAAGAGATTGGTCCTGAATATATTAAACAACAAACAAAGATGATAGAGAATATCTTTAAAGAAACCAACATAGAATCAATTAAAAAATTCAATGGACAATGGGAAAAATTTCTAAAGACTTCTGGGGATGATTCAATAACAGCATATCAAGAAGCTATCAAAAGTTTCAATCAGACGTGGCAATCAGATTAAATATGATTATTACCAATATCATATATCAAAATTTTATTTTTTCATTTTAACTATTCTAAAAACTTTGCAATGATATACTGAGTAAATTCCTTCAATTGTGGATTTATCATTTTTCATAATAGTTTTTTCTAGATTTTTAATAGGTCTTTTTGTAGTACACCGAACACAATAATCTTCTTGTGAAGAAAGTTAGGAAATTTTAATTTCTATATTATCTGAAGTATGAAGTTTATTTTCTATATTATCAAATTTTTTATTTTATTTTTGTAATGTTTGAATTATTTTATGTTCAACATCTATAGTCTCTAGTTTTTTATTACAAAAAACAATGATTAATTTCTACTAATTAAGCAGTAATTTTTACAGCAGCAAATATGAGATAACAAAAATTCCATAATACGAATAAATGTAGAAAATACTTGAAAATAGGCATAAAAAAATAGGGTTATAATCAGCACAATACAACTGAAATAAATGGAAATTATAGTCGAACCATGGAAAAAATTGATTATTCATGAAGTGATTGAATACCAGTTTGAGGATTGGGTAAAACAAATAGCTTTTAGCACACGTTCATCAGGAGGTGGAATTCCCACTATGCAATGGACAAATGGAATAGTTTTTTCTCCAGCAAATTTCCCTACAACAAATTCTACAGTAGATGAACAATTGAAAGGTACATTGCATTGGTCATCAGTATCATTTGCAATTAAAGAGAAATTTGAAAAACAGATTGTCAAAGAGAATGCAACAATAAATTTAGTTGATGTTAGTGTTAATGAAATTTTTAAAGAATTAGCTACTAGTTTAAAATTACAATCCAAATATGCTAATTCAGAATCTAGTACAACTAAATGAATATTGAAGAAACAATAGAAAAATGTGAAATTTCTTTAAAACAAATTAAACAATATGATCCTGATCCATTTTATGTAGATTATTTTTTTAATCAATACATTAGTTTAAGAAATAATATAATTATAGGGATTTTTGAAGAATCTGACAGAGATTTTGGATTATTTTTAACTAAACCAATAACTGAAGAAACCTTTCATCAAAAAGCAAAATTAAAGAATGATGAAAATGCAATTAAATTTTCAGAATGGTTTAGAACAAAATACACTGAAGAGCACAATAATCCATATCCAAATTTTATGAATGACATATGTAATTTTAGAAATAAATTTAAAAAATTACCTGATGTTAAAATTATGATTAGAGCATTAGATAGATACAAAGATGACGTTAATCAAGAAATTAAAGTTCCTTTAAGTAATAAAAAATTACGTTCTAAGGATGAATTAGAAATTGAAATAAAAAGACAATTACCAATATTTTTAGAGATTATTAATCATAAAAGACGTGAAAAAAATGAGCCTAAAGTTGAAGAAAATCAGGTTATAGCATCTACATTTTTTGATAGTGAAAATAATGAAAATATTGAAATTGTTTATGCTGCTGAAATTTACATTCCAGTAATGAAACGATTAGTGGAAGAATCAAGGAAAAAAATTAAAGAATTGACCAGAAATAATTAAGAATTTAATCTATAATCCAAAAATTGAATTTTCTGATTTAATTTTGACTATTGGTAAATAGGAATAGCCATGATCAAAATTATCAGAAAATTCTGGATCTTGGCCTCGATTTCCTCGATATTTAACAAAATGTTTAGTAGGCTCTGAATCTAATTCAACATAATTGAAATTATAGTATACTTTATCCATTACTAGAGAAGTAATGTATCCCATTACCCAAGATTTTTTGTGAGGTAATGCATAAAGTGTGAGATTTTGTTCGTCGGGAAATTCTGGATCATATGTTAATCGAGCTAAACTTCCTAAATCTTTTACCGGGATGGGATGAAATTGATCAGATATTTTCTTTGATTTCACACGTAAAGATGAAATTTTAGATTCCATGTGAATAATAGGAGCATAAAGGGAATTAATTTTTGTAGATTCGACAACATTGCAAATTTCTTTTCCAGAATTAACTTGATATGAAACATATCTTCCGGATTTCTGCATTGGTACATAAAAAATCAACAAGGTATTTGCAAGGATTAAACTACTTGAGATAATTCGAGTACCATCTAGTTCTTGAGAATAAACTCGCTTAGGATACTGTTGTAATGCACATGCAAATCTTGCTAAATCATCAAAACTAGATAATTCTACATAGCATTCATTCTGTGTAATTGACACCAAAAAATTATAAATTAATCAGGGTTTTATTCTTTCCATATTTAGATAATCTTCTGTTTGAAATTTTTTCTATCAAAATATTCCATGATAAAATGAAAAACGACTAGTTTACCAAAAACAATCATAGAAATAAAAGATAGCATCTACTCTTCTAAATGAAACAAATATCCTATAACGCCTATTGCAGTCATAATTTCTAATCCAGTACATGTACAAAAAAAGAAAAATTTTTTTCTCAATTCAATAATTTATTGAGATTTTGGCCACATTGAAGTCCAAGTTTCAGCAAATTTTTTCATCATTTCGCCGTAAACGTTCATCTGATCTAAACCAGATGAGCTTAGAGTTTTTTGCCAATGCTCAGCAAATTGTTTGAATGTGGATGCATTAGTGTCATTAAGGGCTTTTTGCCAATTTTCTCCAAATTCTTTGAAAGAATTCATTCCAACATCATTGAGAGCTTTTTGCCAATTTTCTCCAAATAATTTCATGGTTTCAGCACTTGATTCAACATTTGCTTTATCCCAAACACCATTGAATTTTGATTGCATATCTTTACTTGCGTTTTGAATTTGCTCAAAAAGAGATTTCCAATTTTCAAGTGATTTTGTATATTCTTGCCATAATGAACCCCATTCATTATTTTTTGTTTGATCTGACATTAACTAAAGAGAGTTTTCATTATTCTTAAATGGATCTATGGTGGTACAACAGGTTATTTTTGACGATTTTTTAATCTAGTATCCATTCGGATTTTTCCTTCTTCAAATTTTCTTCTATCATCATCCGTTTTTAAAGATAATTTAGGAACGGGTGTAGGTTTTCCATTTTTATCAAGAGATACAAATGTTACAAAAGCAAATCCAGTAACAGTTCTAATTCCAGTTATAATATCTTCAGCTTCAGCTTTAACTTCTATTTCCATTGATGAATTATGAACATAATTTATCCTAGCATTTAATGAAAGAACATTTCCAACAAAAACAGGTTTCAAAAAATTCACACTATCCATAGAGACAGTAACTGCATTTGATTGACTATGACGTTGAGCAACAATTCCTGCCACCATATCAATATGTTTTAAAATTTCACCTCCAAAAACATTTCCTGCTGGATTTGCATCAGAAGGAAACATTCGAACAATTACTTCAGCATGAGACTCTGAAGGGCTTTTTTCTCGCATATTGGAACTTTCTGAGGACATTTTTTATCTAATTATCATTCTCAATTTAATTGAATCAGTTGATTTTGATTATTTGAAATATTTTTCGAGTTTAATTTTATCAATTTTTGGGATTTTGGCTAACTCAAATCCTTCTGGACGTTTGGAAAGAGACCTAGTTGCATCAATACCCATTTTAGCAGTTTGTAATTTTTGTTGATCACTTGATGGATCCAAGCTAGAGCCACGAACATTTTTGATAATAACTAAATCTTTATCAGCTTGAAACCTTGTGGCCATAGCATATTCTACGGATTCAGCATTATTAGGATCAATGTCTTCATCTACTATGGTCACTTGTTTTAATGAACGATGAGACTCGAATGTTTTTTGAATAATTTTTTTAGGATCTGAATCATTTTTCTTTTTAATTTGGACTACTGCATGTAACCAGTTGCATCCACCATTAGTCATTGAGACTTGTTTGGTTTGAGAAAATGATTTTTTCAATTCTCCATTTAATTTTGATTCAATTGGCATTCCCATCAACAATCTATGTTCTGAATATCCAGCTAAAACATCATGAAAAATTGGATTATTTCTAAAATATAGATTTTCAAGCTCAAAAACAGGTTGTGATCTTTTATGATCATATGTCTGAAGCATTTCAACCATCCATTCTGGATGAGTTTGATCACGAAGGATTTTTCCTTCCATTACAATTTCTGAACCAGAAGGTACATTCAATCCAGAAAAGGGTAATTTTGCTAAAGTTAATTTTCCACCAAGAAGAGAATTGGCAATATCAATTTCGTCTTTTCCCCAGTCGTCTTGATATGCACCAGCAATTAAAATTGCAGGATGAACACCTACCGTAATAGCAATTTTGAGATCTTCATCATGTTCTTTTGCATCTATGAAACACCTGTGAAGATGTCTCCCTTCAACCATTCTTATTGAAAAATGAGTTTTATCAATAGGCATTAATCTATGAAAAGAAGAATTCTGTTTTCCAGTTTCAGGATTTTTTGCATATGCAATTGATGATGTGATAAAAGGACCTGACTCTTTTTCAAAATGAGTCACAATAGGCATAGAAAGAAGGTTTTTAGACTTGTTTTCCATAAATTTTCCTGAAGAAATTATCTTGGGTTTTTTAGCTTTTTTAATTGCTGAAATCACTTTTTCATGTATATTGGATTCTGAGCCACCAACTGCTACACCAAATCGTTTTCGAGTTCCAACTAAATTGGAAATTAATTTAAAATTACTTTCTTTAATTTTTTCAAATAATACAGCATGAGACCCGTCAACCTTTGCTGTGATTCCTGCAATTTCATATTTTGTTGAAACAGTAGATTTTACAGTTTTGAGTTCGTTAGTTTTTTTGATTTGTGAAATGTAACTTCTTAAATCACTCATTCTCAATCATCTCCATAATCTCAGACATTAAGGCTTTTGCAGAATTTGATTCTAAGGGTTTTTGAATAAAAGTAGAAACCAAAGCAATCCCCCTCATACGAGTACTAATTCGTTCAGCAATAAGTTTTAGAAAAAGAGATTCAGATCTAGATGGAATAATGGTAGTTGTAATCGGTGCAGGTCCAGTAGCTAATGAAACTACCATCGAACCTAATTTGTTAGAACCTTCAGTAACAGAAATAAAATAACCATTTTCAAATTTTTGAATTTGTAAAGAAAAATTACGACTCCCCAAACTTACCATTTTATGGAAAAATCCATTTGGAGGGGTCAATGAGCTACGAACAAATCTTATGCTTTTATTGCTATTGATTCACTTTTTTGAGAAGTTACAACTTCAGGATTCTTCTTGCACTTTGTCTCATGTTTATCTACAAAAACAAAGAGTTTTTCACAGTGTGTGCATGGAGTTTTTACTTTAGTTGTTGTTTTAGCTTTGGATTTGGTTGTTTTAGCTTTAGCAGTTTTAGCTTTAGCAGTTTTAGCAGTTTTAGCTTTAGATTTTGCTTTAACAGTTACTTCTTGAACTTCTGATTCAATTTCAGTAGCTGCTGCAGCTTCCATAGAATCAGCTTCAACTCTTGCACGTAGTTTTGCTTTGTATTTCAAATTACGTGGTTTTGTTCTCAATCTATAGCCACAACATGGACACCAAAGTCCTTCCCATTTGATGAATATTTCACAAATTTGACATCGACGTTGTCCAGAAGCATATCTTCCAGTGCCAACAGGCTTTTGTGCCTTATATCTAATACAAATTCCTTTACAAGTCATCTTAGTATTATCATATAGAATTCATAACTATATAAGGGTGGATCGATAAAATTCACATAAAAAATCAAAATTAATTGTAAATATTTCATCTTTTATACCGATCAAAATTACTATTTTCAAATAAAAACACAAAATCAACAATAAATATGTATAGCTTATTTTTAAACAATATTTTTTGAAATATTAACATGTAGCAATATACGTGTTTGACAAAAAATTTCAATTTTTTTAAAAAAAATGATGAAAATTTATAATATTATCATACTTGATTGACGTGAAAAACTGAGAAATTTTGAATAAATTAGAATTTTTACAAAAAATAATAAAATCGCTAACCTGTAATGAACAAAGAAAAAATTGAGTATCAATATCCTTCCAGTTGAGAAATATATTTTGCTAAAAGGATTGGTAACAAAATTTGTAGTTCCAAATTGTAGATTTTTAAAATATCTATTGGTTTTGAATATTATCAAAAATCAATCAGATGTTTTCTTTTTTAAAACTGAGATTAAATTTTTAGAATATTGCATCTCTAAGTATAGTAGGATGATGTTCAAGAATATTTTCATGAAATAAAATTTCCTTACATTTTTTTAGATAATTTTTTTTGAGTCATAAATATTAGATGGTTTTGGATCTCTTCTGAAAGTGTAGAATCAAGGTAGATTAAGACTTTACAAATAAGTTGAAAATTTATAGTATAGTTTACCATAAGCAGCAACAATTCTAATACGTAAATTCTGTAAGAAACGATAATTTAGGAAAGGAAAATAAGATTCAGGTTTATGCTTTCAAAATAGTCGACACTACATGTTTGACTGCTTCATCAAAATTTGTATCAATGTTTGACTTGGTTTTAGATAATTTTACATCACCCTCTTGAGCAATTTTTGCTGATTCAGCAGTTGCCTTATCTTTTGAAGCATTGATAATAACTTCAGCCTCTTTAGTAGCCATTTCACGAGTTTTTTCTAATAAATTATCAATTTCAGTTATAGCCTTTACAGATAATTGTTTTTTCATATCTCCGACTTTGCTATTTAGAGAATCTAAATCATCTTCTAAGGCATTCAGAGATGTGATAATTCCTGTGACTTTGGATTCAGCCATACTACTCATTATGTTCTAAATCGGATAATCCATTACTTAAATCATTCATTTGTTAGGCACACTAATGAGATATTCTGAGATTATCCTGTTGTTAAAAGTAAGATAGCTCGGGCAAGATCGCCTTCTGCTTCTTCTAAAGCACTTTTAGCCTTTTCGTCATCAACACCTGCTTGTTGACTAACAAGCTGAATATCTTCTTCTGAGAAAATTGGAACCTCCAATTCTCTTTCTTCATAACTATCAGCAGTTACTGTGAAAATAGAACTGTCTTTTGCTTTCATTTCAGTAACAGAGGGTTTTGAAATAATAATTTCTTTTTTATCAGTTTTAATTATTACTTCTTGAACATTAGATAATTCGTTCATATCTAGACCCATCTTATCCATCATTCTTCGCATTTCGCGGTTTCCTCCTCGCATCATGATATTATTTCCTCATTACGACTTTTTAAACTATCTCTAATCTTTATGGCCACACCCCTATCAAAATCACAAATCATCTCAGACGATAAAATTGCTCTGCCAACTGCGATTACCTTGTTTTTGAATAATACAGGAGTGTCTGCAGATATTTGGACATTTTTTCCACATGAGATAACATGTTTGCAAAAGACTGATCTACCTTGCTCCACATAGGGGGCAGCATCAGAATTTATTTCTACACAATTTTCTTTAAATTTTTTATTTTTCAATAATATTTGAGCAAAATGAATACTAATAGATAGACTTCCGTCAATTCTCAAAGTAAATAGAAATTTTCCTTTATGAGAAACTGTTCGTATTCTACCAGTTTTTCGAGAAAAAGTCATTTCAATATCTTTTGGTAATAATTTGGATGTACCATTTCCAAATAATGCATCAAGAGAATGTTGAAGTTTAATGATATGATCCAATGCTCATCATAGAATTTTTTCTAAATATTAGTTCAGTGTTAGTCTATATTATAACGATCGAACTATATAGAATAGGATTTTTCCTTTAGATTATGGAAGATGTAGGAGAGACTAGAAAAATCCAATTTACTGGAAAATCATCATACATAGTTTCATTACCAAAACAATGGATTACAGAATTAGGCCTCAAACAAGGAGATCAAATTAGAATGATCCGGAAAGGTTCATCAACATTAGAGCTTTATCCACCAAAATTTGAATCTCGAACTCAGAAAAAAGAAGATGCAACCATAGAAATTGGAGGAGAGGAAGAAGCATCATCAATTGTTAGAAAATTAATTTCGTTGTATTTTTTAGGATACAAGACAATTAATGTAAAACCAAAAAATGGTAGATTAAGCGTTCCTCAAAGAAACTCAGTGAAAGAAGCAGTAAAACGAATGCTAATGGGTTCTGAAATAATTGCCGATTCTATCAGTGGTATAACAGTACAGGTTCTTGTCAATCTATTAGAATTATCAGTAGATGGTGCTTTCAAGCGAATGCTTCACTTGGCAAAATCAATGTCAAGTGATGCAATTTTAGCAGTAAAAGAAAATAATTTAGAATTGGCCCAAGAAGTTATCAATACAGATGATGAAGTAGATAGATTTGGTTTTTATATTATTCGACAATTAAAGATTGCAATTCAGAATGAACATATGCTAAAAGAGATGGGTTTCAGAAATGCTAGAAATTGTCTAGGATATAGACTAATTGTGAAAAATATAGAGAGAACAGGAGATCATGCTGCATTCATTGCCAAAGATCTAATTGAATTTAAAAAACCTGTAAAAAAAGAAATTTTGCAAAAATTTGAGGAAATGAACGAGTTTTGCCTGTCTGTTTTAGATGATGCATGTCTTGCATTATTCAAAGAAGATTACTATCAGGCTGAAAAGACCATTGTAAAAATTAATCAAATTACTAAATTTGAGAAAAAAGTAAGAGACGCTTCAAAATCATTAAAAGATGATGAAGAAATTTACAGGGTACGAAGAATGACTGAAAATATTAGAAGAGTTTCTGAATATGCTAGTGATATAGCTGAAATAGTTTTGAATATGAATATAGAAAAAACACTAAAAAAATATGATTAATTCAAAAAACATGTCCAATACAATTATCTTAGATTGAATTAAAAAAGGAGTTAGAGTGAATTCTGCAATTTTAATTACATATGATCAAGAAGACGCAATAAATGAGGCAAAAGGATTGTGTGATGCAGCAGGATATGAGGTAGTCCATGTAATAACGCAGAATTATCTTCAAAAACCAAAGTACGGCATTAGTGGTGGAGTACTAGAACAATTACAAGAAATTGCAGATAGAGTAAGACCAGATGTCATAGTATTTGATGAGATTTTAAAACCAAGTCAAAACTATAATCTTGCTACAGAATTACACAGAGAGGTATTAGATAGAGAAGCATTGATTCTTGAGATTTTTGAAAGTAGAGCTTCAAGTGCAGAATCAAAATTACAAGTAAAATTAGCACAGTTGAGATATGAAATGTCAAGAGCAAAAGAGAAAGTTAGACTTGCAAACATGGGAGAACAGCCTGGATTTATGGGAATAGGAAAATTCGAAGTTGATGTGTATTATAATGACATCAAACATAGAATGCAAACAATAAGATCAAAACTTGAAAAAGCTGGAAAACAAAGAGAACTTCATAGAAAAGGAAGAAAGAGGATGGGATTTAAGACAATATCACTTGCAGGTTACACTTCTTCAGGAAAAACTACATTGTTTAACAAAACTACAGGTGAAACAAAAATTCAAAGTAAAAAACTTTTCACAACTCTTACTACAACTACACGAAGAGTAATGATAGATCAAGAACCATTTTTAATTGCAGATACAGTTGGTTTTATCAGTAAACTACCAGCTTACATGGTTGATGCATTCAAATCAACACTAGAAGAATTAGTACATACGGATGTAATTATTCTGGTAATTGATATTAATGATTCAATTTCCGAATTGAAAAAGAAATTTTCTAGTTGTATGAGAACTTTAAATGAATTAGGAGTAGAACAAGACAAGATAATTTATGCTCTAAACAAATCAGATTTATTAAAAAATGAAGAAATTGAACGAAAAGTTACATATCTTAATTTAGATGAAAATAAAAAATTGATTTCAGTATCTGCAAAAACTGGAGAAAATATCACACAATTAAAAGAATTAATCAAAGGTATTACAGAAAGTCAAAATTATCATAAACCAAAAAACAATTCGTGGGAAGGAGTTGATAAAACATTTGGTAATTGAAGTAGTTAGAATTGGACAACGTCTAGTTAGAGATGATAGGGTAACAACACATGTTGCACTTGTTTCAAGAGGATTTGGTGCAGAGCGAATTTACATGACTGAGATAAATCCAGAAATCAAAGATACTATTGGAAAGATCAATAATACCTGGGGAGGTAATTTCGAGGTTGTGTTTATTGAAAAATGGAAATCAATTGTGAAAAAGAAAAAAGATGAAGGATTCAAAGTTGTTCATCTTTCAATGTATGGTGAAAGTATCAATGACGCTCAAGAAAAAATTAGAGAAGAAGAAAATCTGTTGATTGTTGTAGGAGCTGAAAAAGTTCCAAGAGAAATTTATGAATTGGCAGATTATAATGTTGGAGTTGGTAGTCAACCTCATTCAGAAATTAGCGCTCTAGCAATTCTTTTAGATCGTATCCAAAAAGGCAAACAATTTGAAAAAGAGTTTCCCAATGCAAAAAGAAAGATCATCCCTACCAAAAATGGCAAAAATGTGCAAGTAAAAGAAAGAAGGGATTAATAGTAGAAAATCAGGAGTCATTAGAGTTGGTAGACAAATACGAAGATCCTTTTGTTAGAATTGCCTCAATGATTGGAGGAGATGAATATCTCAAAGTAGCAAGATCTCTTCTAAAAGCCGAAGATGCTACTGATGAAGAAATTGCTAGTTCCACAGGTCTCAGAATCAATATGGTAAGAAAAGTATTGTATGATCTATTTGGAAAATCTCTCATTACAGGAATTAGAGTTAAAGATGAAAGAAAAGGATGGTTTGTCTACAGATGGAGAACTAGAAGAGAAGAAGTAGAACATTTTATTGAAAGTCAAAAGAAAAAAATTGATGAAAGATTACAACAGAGATTAGATTATGAAAATGCAGGAGATTTCTATCACTGTGGAAACGAAGACTGTCCTAGAGTAACATTTGAAGAATCTCTTGATGGAATGTTCAAATGTCCATCATGCCAAAATGTTTTGAATCTAAAAAAGAATGATAAATCTAGAAAAGCATATCAAAAGAAAATTGATGAGATCAAACAAGACATGCAACAGACATTTTGATTAGACCAAAAGTTTGAAAACCAGGTCACTAGAATAAATAGGAGAAAATCTTTAGAAGATCCTTGAGTCAAATCACTACGGTAAATCCAGCTACTGGTGAAGATATTGCAAATTATTCTGCAATGGATAAAAATCAAGTATTTGATTTAGTAGGAAAAGCAAAGAGAGCATATCCTGAATGGAAAAAAGATTATGAGAAACGCAGAAGTTACATTTACAATTTAGTAGAATATCTAAAAAAGAACAAAACAAAACTTGCAACAGTAGCTACAACTGAAATGGGTAAACCACTCAAAGAATCAATTGGAGAGATTGAAAAATGTGCATGGGCTTTAGAATTTTATGCAGATCATGGAGATAGTTTTCTTGCTGATGAAGTATTAAACACAGATGCAAGAAAGAGTTTTCTAACTTTTGAACCACTTGGTGTTATAGGCTCAATTATGCCATGGAATTTTCCATATTGGCAAGCATTAAGATTTGCAGCTCCTTGTCTAATGGCAGGAAATGTAATTGTTATGAAACCATCTAGAGTAACAATGCAGTCAGGTATTGAAATTGAAAAAGCATTTACTGAATCTGGAATGCCTGATGGAATTTTTCAAACTGTGGTTGGAAGTGTAGAATCTGCAAATCATCTTATAGATTCAGATGTTAATGCTGTAACTTTTACGGGCAGCACTAATGCAGGTGCAAAGGTAGGTGAAAGAGCTGCAAGACATTTAAAAAAATGTGTATTAGAATTAGGTGGAAGTGATCCTTTCATAGTATTAGATGATGCAATAATTGAAAACGCAGCAGAAGGTGCTGTAAAAGGCAGATTCATCAATTGTGGCCAAAGTTGTGTTGCATCAAAAAGATTTTTTGTTGGAAAAAATGTTGCAGATGAATTTATCGAGTTATTTATTAAAAAAGCATCTCAGCTCAAAATAGGAGATCCAATGTCAATTGAAACAGATATTGGACCATTATCAAGTAAAGATGGTTTAGAAACAATTTCTGGAATAGTTGAGGATGCAAAAGAAAAAGGTGCTGAAATTCTTCTTGGTGGTTCTCAAATAGAGGGAAAAGGATTTTTCTATAAACCAACAATTCTTAGAAATGTTAAACCAAACATGAGAATAGCACAAGAAGAAACTTTTGGACCAGTAGCTCCAATTACAATTGTTGAAAATGAAAGTGAGGCAGTAAAATTAGCTAATGAGAGTGAATTTGGTCTAGGTGCAAGCATTTGGACAAAAGATCTTGCTAAAGCAGATAAAATATCTAGGAGAATTGAATCAGGAATAGTAAGCGTCAATAATGTAGTAATTTCAGACCCACGAATTCCATTTGGAGGAATAAAACATAGTGGATTTGGAAGAGAATTATCAAGATATGGTATGTTAGAATTTGTAAATTTGAAATCAGTTAGATTTTATGATAATTTAACACATCATCATTACGTAGAATAGATTATTTTAAAATATTAGTCATCTAAATCAGAATCTTCATCTAAATCATCCTCTTCTTCATCATCACATTCCTCTAATTGAACATGTGTTGGATTTCCATCATCCCCAAAGAAAATCTCAATGCAAATATCAGTAGCTAAAGTTGGTACTAAAATTTCAACAAGTTCTTTAGGAAAATTTCCTAATCGGCTAGGATCTGATGAATATCTGTATGTAGTGATTTCATCTTCATGATAAAAATCAAATTCAATATCCCCATGTGTAAATTTTCTCACTGCAGTTACTTGACCAAATATACTATGTGGCAAATCTAACTACCTTGCTGAGAAACATCTTTTGTAAGATTTTCTGCTAATTGTTCATAGTGTTCTCTAGTTTTTCCTATCTCATCAAGTTTTGATTTTTCAATTTCATTAAGTTCTTTGTCAACCTTTTCTGAAACATATTGTAATCTTGCTTCTGCCATCATGAATAATTTATTATTCTCTTTCCATAAATGCTCAGTAATATGTTCAACATATTGTTGCATGTCACTTACTAATTTTGTAGAATCACCTGATGAGAGATATTCTTTTGCTGACACTTCCATGTCTGCACCGATTTCCCGTGAACGTTGATGATCAATTAACATCATAGCAATAGGCCCCATATGGGTAGGTAGACCAGCTTGCTCTAAAGCTGGAAACAGTGATTTTTCTTCTTTGGTGTGATGACAAACATCTGTAAAGTTTTTTGAAAAATCAATTACGGGTAATAATATTGATTCAGGAATCTGTTTACCGTCACTTAATAATTGAACAGTAGATTCCATTGCTTTGATTACCTTTTCTATTAATTCATGATCGCGTCTTAATGATGTAGTAGACATAATTAATTAAAATAAAATCCAATATCTATATCTTATTGATTTTAAAAAAATAATTAAAAGATAGAAATTAGTTAACGGTGGTTTGTTAACATGTGGGTTTAACGGTTAGAAAGACTATTTGCTTTCACAAATATCCAAATCCTTTTGGTCATTTCACTTGGTGCAATTGGTTTCTTACCAAAGACTTGTTCTACTGTTTCAGAACGTCCTGCAAAACTAATTGCATATCCACCAAATGCTGGTTTTTTACCTTTTGATTTAGTTACTTTCTTTTTTGGAGCTGCTTTTCTTTTTGGAGCTGCTTTTCTTTTTGGAGCTGCTTTTCTTTTTGGAGCTGCTTTTCTTTTTGGAGCTGCTTTCTTTTTTATTGCCATTTTCTTGTAATTTTATTTCAAAGATCGTATAATAACTTACACTTTTTGATAATTCAAAACAAGATGATTTTTGAGCCTCTTAACAGATTTGAGTTGGAGATTGGGGGATTTAGAAATATTATCAAATCCACTACCTTGAACAAATGATATTGAATCATTTCCTCCAATTATGAATGGGGAGAGAGTGATAATCAATTCATCAAAAAGATTTTGTTTAATAAATTCCCAATTTACTGTTCCACCACCTTCAACTAATATTGTTTTAATTTTTTTCTCTGAAAGTTTTTTTAATAAAGATTTGATATTCACAGACTTTTCTCCAGTAATAATAACCTCAACTGGAAATTTATTTAATTTTTGTAGATTGGATTTTGTAATTTTTTTTGATACAGCTATTATGGTTGGAACTTTATCAGAGGTTTGTAAAATTTTTGATTTTGTAGAGATATCGCCTTTAGAATCCAATATTATTCTAATAGGATTTTTTCCTTTAGTATAACGTACAGTTAACAAAGGATCATCGCGCATTAGGGTATTTTTTCCAATAATAATTGCATCTACTTTTGTTCTTAGTTTATGTAATCTACATAAATCTTCATTGGAAGAAAGTTTTGAATTTCCTGTTCTAGTAGCAATTTTACCATCAATAGATATCGCTGCACTTAGAATAACATGGGAGTTATATTTTTCCATGTGCTATTTTTCCTCCAATCATTACAGCCCTTATTGCAGATTCAGATGCTCTATGAACAATTGATGCGTGTGGGTTATGCATTGGTTCTAAATCTAATGCATGTTTATCTAAAAATATACAATCAGCAATTTTTCCAGATTCAATACTTCCAATATTTTTATTCAAAATTTTTCCGCCGTTTACTGTAGCCATTTTAAGAATTTCTTTTGCATCAATTCTTTTTTTGTGTAATCCCATAGTTACTTTCCAAATAAAATCCATTTCTCTAAACATATCAGGAGAGTTTATCATCACATTATCTGTGCCTAAAGCTAGAGTGCAACCAGATTTTTGCATCAAATCAATGTCAGGAATCCCTTCAGCAAGAGATGAATTGGCTCTTGGGCAAATTACTATACCTCTTGTTTTTTTAGATGCCATTTGAAGATCAGATTTTGAAGCATATGTCATATGGACTAAAAAATCAGGTTTTAAAATTAAAGCCCTGATTGTTTCAGATTGTCCAGTGATTTTTTTTGATTGAGTGATGCTTTGTTTTGTTTCAGCAGAATGAATTGCTCTAAGCTTTGATGTTTTTGAATAATAATTCAAAACAGAATTACTATTTTCGTTTGCACCGCTGACACCTATACCATCACATTTTTTTAATAATTCAAATAATTCAGAAGATTTCGTGCTTGGAAATGATGAATTTTTTTTAATTTCTTTGGCATTCTGATAAAATTCCATCCGGCCTAAAATAATTGAACGTAAAGGGACATCATTTAGTATTTTTTTTAATAAGATTACTCCATCTAATCCTCCTTCTCTAAAATCTACAAAAGTAGTGATTCCTTTTCTAAGCATAGAGTGACATGTATTTTTCATAAAATTCCCTAAAATCTCATTTGATGTGTTTTTTAAAATTTTTGATTTTGCTCCAAAGACAGGATGAATTTTTTCATCAACTGTATTGTTTAAAGAAACATCTTTCCCAATAGAATCTCCAATATGTGTATGAGCATTGATAAATCCAGGTATCATTAAGAGCCCTTCACAGTCCAGAGATTCTTCTTTTAGAATTGGTTTAATTTTTGATTGAATTTTTTTAAATTGGTTATTTTGAATTCGGATATCAGTACTTGAAACAAAATCTAAATCTTGACCAGTTAAAACGCTAATATTTTTAATTAACATGATAATTCATAAACTTCAGGTTTTTCTTTTCCTGAATCTCGAATTTCACGTATAGTATCAAGGGATTTTGTGGCTAATTTTACTGCCTCTCTACCAGTATTTGCATTACCAATTCCACAATTCAATAAAATTTCATCATCATTTTTTACAATATTAATAAAATCTTGAACAGATTGTTTTGCTTCATCATTTGATACTATCATAAAATTATCACCGCCCATAAAAAATGTAAGAGAATTTTTTTCTAAAAAGTATTTAGACATTTTTGAATACAATCCAAATACTATTGATGTAATTTCATAAGGAGAATCAGTTTTTCTTTTCGATGTAAGATTATCTACATCTAAATGCATTATTGAAACTTTTGAATCAAAACCATCATAAACAAAACCAAAAATATTATATTCTGTGTTTAAAATAATTTTATTTTTCTTTCCTTCATATGCTTTTAAATTTGCTTTAAAAGGTGAATTTCCATAACCAATAGATATTGTTAATCCAACTTCAAATAATTTTTTAAGAATTTTTTGGATTTGAATATGATCATCTAAATCTAGACCATTTGAAACTACAAAAAATTCATCTGATCTATTAAGAAAAACTATACAGTTTTTTTCAGAAAATAATTTTTGTACTTCTTTGTAAATAGATGCTTGAAGCATTTGGAGTTCATGTTCTCTATCACTACCAAGAGTTAGTGTCCAAGGACCATATTCTGTAATTTTTAAGATGCTCAATTGAATCATTTTTGAATCCTTTTTAATTCATCAGAAATTTTTACAACAGCTTCTACAGCACGCTCTGCAACAGGTCTAATTCTAGCATAAGCATGTCTTTCCTGCATTCCAGGGCCTGAAATTCCTAAAGAAACAGGTTTTTGATATTTTAATGACAAATTTGTAAGGGCTTGAGCTGCTGCATGAGATATAACTTCATCGTGTTTTGTTTGTCCTTTGATGATGGCACCTAAAGTAACTACAGCATCAACATCTTTTTTTTGTAATAATGAATCTACTATGATAGGCATATCATAGGCTCCTGGAACCATGCAAGTGTAAGATATTTTTAATTTCATTAGATCTGCTTTTTCTTTGGCAATAGCAAGCATCCTAGATGTCACTGCCTCATTAAATTCAGAAACGACTATTGCAATATTCAAAATTAGTTCACCTTAGCGTATTCTAAAAGTTCTTTCCCATCAATTAGTGGAATTCCATTTTGCTTTGCAAATTTTTCAGCCTTATCCACAGATAACGCAGCATATGTTTCAGCATCCATCATTTCACATATTGCTGTTACAGGAGTTAAACCTGCAACTTGTGCTAAATAAACAGACATTTCTGTATGTCCCTGTCGTGCAGCTAACAAACCTTTGGATGCAATCAATAAAGGAACATGTCCTGGAGTTTTAAATGATGATGCAAATTTTTTCTGTTTATTTTCTACATTATAGATTTTAGCCATTTCATTAATTGTTAATGCTCTATCTTTATCAGTAATTCCAGTATATGTTTGATAATGATTTACAGATAAGGAGAATGTAGGATGATCACCGTAAGGTGCTAATCCCATAATCATTTCTTTATTTGAAATTGAAGATTCAGCAAGAATTTCATGCATATATTGTAAATCAAGAGATGTTGCAAAATTATTTTCTATTGCAATGCACAATAATCCGCCTGCATTCTGTCGCATTCTTGCAACATGTTCAGGTGTTACAAATTCTGCAGCTACAACCATATCAATTTCATTTTCTCGTCCAGCAGAATCAAATAATAGAACAAATTCTCCGCGTTTCAAAGATTGTAATGCAGAATCAAGAGACATAAGAAAAAACTTCTTAATCTAATTATAAAGTTTACTAAAAAATTGGTAATTACCATTAAAGTTGTAGATAATTGGCTTTACTTTAAAATATATTTTCCAAGAATGTCAGTTTCAATATTAACTTTATCGCCTATTTTTTTGGTATGAAAATTTGTTACATCAATAGTATGAGGAATCAGTGATACAGATGCAAGAGTATTTTTGATGTCAACGACAGTCAAACTAATTCCATCTATTGCAATGGAGCCTTTTTTCACTACAAACTTAGATAGTTTTTTTGGGATTTCAAACCATATTTGCACTTCTTTAGGTTTTTTTAGAATTTTTTTAATTATAGCAACTCCATCTACATGACCTAAAACAAAATGTCCTTCAAGTCGATCACCTGCTTTTAAACTACGTTCAATATTTACAATTCCTCCAACTTTTAAATTTCCAAGATCAGTTTTTTTTGTAGTTTCTTCAATCATTTCAAAAATACAAGATGATTTAGAAAGTTTAGTTGCCGTAAGACAAACACCATTTAGAGCAACACTTTGTCCAATTTTTAATCCCTTTGCATGTTTTCCTAAATTTACAGTCATTTGAATATCACTTCTATTTTTTGTATTTTTAGAAATTTTTTCTACTTTTCCAATTCCTTCAACAATTCCTGTAAACATTATGGAGTCTATTGTATTTGTGTATAAAATGATTTAGATGTCAGATGGTTTATTAGATTTTTCAAATTCATCATCACATAATTGATGAAAAATAGAACACCTGTTTTCTTTAGCATCATTTTTAATTTTTTCCATATCTTTATTGAGAATTCCTTGAGCAGCTAAAAATGATTCATCAGTCATACCTAATTTTTCAAATAATTGTGATTTTGCAAGTGGTAATTCTTTTAATTTTGAATCAATTATTTGTGCTCTATCATAGTAATCAATAGCATCTTGATAATTACCTAGATGACTTAGGGAGATAGCCTTATTCATTAAAGCCGTAATATCTTTTGAATCTATTAGAAGTGATGTTTCATAGCATTCAAGAGCTTCTTTATGGC
>WASW01021412.1_pt1 | contig 59178 bp, 80 predicted proteins | sample 5698521 | NCBI WGS metagenome assembly WASW01 (sample SAMN11175560, study PRJNA528189) | sponge metagenome | isolation source: marine sponge | host: Leucetta | place: Antarctica: Western Antarctic Peninsula, King George Island | collected 2013-01
TAATGATACTTGATGGTTCATGGATCTGAATGGCTAGTTTAATGAATCATCAGGTAAAATATTGATGATTTCTAGGTAGCCCAAATCTCAATGATAGATGACTGAAAAAATTTGGTTAGGTGGGATATATGTTAAAGATGAAGGAGGTTATGAGATAATTTTGAAATCATTAAATCATTATAAAACTAGATTAAAAACACTAAACGACAGTCCAGAATTAAAAGAGTCAGCTGCAATGTTTGCATCAGTTTTGAATCAACAAGCAAGAAAAATAGTTCCAAAAATTAATGAGGTTATTGAAAAAATTTACAGCGGTCTAAACAATATTGAAGACATGAGCGCTTTAGAAGAGGAAAAGCGATTTTTAGAGAAAGCTCTATCATGTTATGAATCAGATATCCACAAAGCAGAAGATACAGGGCATGAATATTTTGTAAAATTAGTCGGAGATATTGAACAGGGAAGAAAAGATCTAAAAACTATCAAGACAGCATTGGAAAAAATTAATCATTTTTCAGAATAATTTTACAATCCTTGCACATACCAATCAAAATAGGGTAACAGTGCCTTGCATTGTTTTTTCTTATCATGTTCATCCACAGAATCTTGAATTTTTTGTATTTTGCCTTGCAGATATTCAGAAATAAGTTCATTTTTGAAATGAGGTTTTATTTGATTTAAAATATCAATAATTTTTTCAGGAGATGTATTTTCAAAATCATTCGTAATTTTATTTATTTGATCCTCTAAAGACATGTGATTAATCAAATATTCCCATCATTATTTCAAAGGGGTTTTGTTAAATCTTCATTATCCCAAGTTAAACGAAACTTTCCAGTGACTCTGAACATGTGGAGTTTCCCTCCTTTTTTGAAATGGAGTTTGTAAGATTTATTTGAAATATCCTCGATTTCTATACTAACATCATCTTTGATAGTTTGGAAAATTAAAGGATCATTTGAGATTTGTGTCCATTCATCATTATCAAAATCCATGTGAAATTTTGTATATAGAAGACCCATAAATTATGGATAAAAAGACCTGAATAAATAACTAGATGAAATTCTATTTATCCAATGATCCCTGAGAAGTGAGAATTTCCAAATTACTCACAATTGAAGGGAATATAATTTCAAAATCCTTGTCTTTTCTAATAATTTTAAAAACATTATTGATTAGTTGTTGAATCACTAAATGCTCATCATGGTATAATGTCTTTTTTGGGTTTTTTACAGAATCTAAAAGAGTAAACCCATTATCTGTATGTATTAAATTTCTTAATAGAGAATTTGCAACGGCTATCTTGTCATCAATGTCTTTGTGAGAATAATCAAAATCTAATTTTTTAATTTTTAATTTTAAATCATGGTATGAGTTGTTGGTATTTTGTTCTACTTTGTGTTGTATTTTCTCATCATAATTTTCAGTTGGGAGGTAAAATTTCATATTTCCTTGTTTTTTTACAAAAATGATTTCTTTATCCAACAAAGAATCCCTCGTTTTCTCAAAAGTAGTTTTAGCCATAAATTCTGGAACAATTTGTTTTATCAATTCATTGTGATGTGAATTGGGATTATTCTTTATCGTCTCAAAAACTACTCGTTCACGCTCATGTAATTCCAGGTTAGGCTCATTATGACTTATCATACGTAGGTCGACCTATATTATACAGGTCAACTATTAATTAGTATCTAAAATTCATTCAAACAGATAGATCGGATAAAGGTTAGAGAATTTTTAAAATTAGGATTTAGGTTCAGAATCAGTTAATTTCTCGAATTTTTTGTGAGCAGTTTCTACAATTTTTTCTTCGAGTGTATCTCATTTATCAGCAAATTCTTTTTTGAAGCATTTCTCCCAATAACATCTCACCACATGATTCATGATAGATTGGAAACAAGATATTCTACATCCTAAGAGTGTGGGATAATTTTCATATGATCAATGGTTCTAATTTATTTTATTTTGACATGTATGAAAATCACCAATTCCAATTTCCACTAAGAAATCATCCATCAGGGTTAAATAGAAATTTTGAAATGTAAATTACTAACACACCGTGGAGTTTGATGAGAAATCATCAAATTTCATGAATTATTATAACTAGAAAAATAAAAAATAAAAATCAATCACACTATTTTGTTTGTGCGAAAGGAGTTATCCAAGATTGGATAATGTTTTTGTTTAATTCAGCAAATGCATTAACGTTGTCGTTAAATGTTTTGAAATTTTGAACAGTTGCATCAATAGCAGTTCTTGCCATTTGATTGTTAACTGTGCTTGCTTGAACAATTTGCTTGTTGGTATCAACGATTGCAGATTTTGCAGAATCTTGAATTTCAGTGTTGATTCCAGCTTTCTTTGCAAATTCTTGTTGCATTGATACAGCAGCGTTAATTGTTTTTTGACAAGTGTTCATACATTCGTTTTGCAATTCTGTTGCAGATTGAAAATACTGTGGGGTTAGTTTTGTAATATTTTCAAAGTATTTCTGAACATTTTGCTTGTACATTGTAAATGCGTCGCTGGTTTGAGATTGTGTACTCATACTATAGGGTTGTATGAGTGGTATATAACTATTGGTAATGAATGGTAATGAAAGTCAATTATTGGTAAATAATGAGTTATTTTGACGTATTTAGGCATAAATAGATTGTTTGTTCAAATGAACAAACATTTCAAAATCTAGATTATGAAAAATTGTTGTGAAAAGGAAATTTGAATTAAAATGGAAAAGTTTGTTTTAAAAAAGGTTATTCTTTATCGATGTATTCGCCAATACCTGGTGGGTCTGGTGCTAAACCTTTTCTCTTTCTAATATCAGCAACAGCTGTTGCAAGCATTGATTTTGGAACTTCAGTCCATTCTTTAAAGGAAGTATTCCATGTTGCACGACCTGCGGTTTGACCTCTCATTGCTTCAGATAAAGTGAATGTTTCAGAAGCTGGGATTTCACCAATGACAATACTTGATGCACCTTTTTGGGACATGTCAAGTACTTTACCACGTTTACCAGAAAGAATTGTTGCAACGTTTCCAACTAAATCAGTTGGTACACGAACTTCAATTGCCAATGTTGGCTCTAAAACTGCAGTTCCAGCAGTTAGTAATGCACCCATACATGCTCTTCTTGATGCAGGACCTAATTGAGATAGACCTCTGTGTGCGGTGTCTTCGTGAGGAACAAAGTGAGTAAAGATAAACTTGCAATCCCTCATCTGTTCTTTACATAGTGGGCCTTCTTTCATTACATCTTCAAATCCAGAATTTATAGAGTCAGTTGATTCTTGAACAAATTGAACACCTTTTGTTCCGTTAATCAAAACATTTCCACGTGAATCAAATTTCATTACTCTCTTTATTGTATCAGTATCCCAACCAGCTGCTTTGAGTAAATCTGAAACTTGTTTCTTGTCTTTCAAATCACTGATTTCACCAGTTCTTAGCATATGTGCAATTTCAGGCTCTAGTTGCTCCACTTTCATGAAAATTTTGTTGTGTCTATTTGGAGATTTTGCCATGATTGGTTCACATCCACCCTTTACAGTTTCTCTGTAGTTAATCAGAGGTTCAGAAGTTATAATTTCACATTTTGCATCTTGGATTCTATGTGTTGCAACATCCAAGTGCAATACACCCATTCCAGCAATGATCGTCTCACCACTTTCTTCATCAATTTTTACAATAAGATTTGGATCCTCAATAGTTAGTTGCCTTAGAATATCTACAAGTTTAGGTAAATCTTTAGGATGTTTCGGTTCAATTGCAATTTGTACAACAGGTTCTGAAACATATTTGACACCTTCAAACATTTGAATACCCTTTACTGAAGATAGAGTATTTCCTGCCCTACATTCAGTTAATCCTAATAATGCAGGGATATTTCCAGCCCCTAATTCACCAACTTGTTCTCTTTGGTTACCCATAAAGAAATTAACAGATTGAACACGTCCTTCTCTTTTTTCATCTATAATATTGAGAGTTTGACCATCTTTGATAGTACCAGAAAATAGTCTTCCAATTGCTACAGGTCCTGCTGCAGGATCTAAAACCATGTTTACAACCATCATAATTGTTGGGCCTTCATCACTACATGCAAGTAATGCTTTTCCAACATCAGATTCTAAATCACCTTTCCAAATTTGTGGAATTCTATACTTTACTGCTTCAGCAGGTGCTGGATGATGTTTTACAACCATTCCAAGTACAGCATCAGCCAGTGGGGCTTTCTCTACAAGGTCTGAAACTTTTTCATTAGTATATGCATCAATTACGTCTTTGAATGTAATTCCTCTCTCTTTCATAATATCAATGTTAATTGCCCATCTATCTTTTGCAGAGCCAAATGTTACACTAGCATCTTGAATGGATACTTTCCATTTTTCTTTGTATTCAGGTTCTGCATATGTGTCAATTAATTGGTTAAAACTGGTAACGACTTCTACTAGTTGTTCTTGCATTTTTTCTGGAGTTAATCGTAGTTCTTTGATGAGTCTGTCTACTTTGTTGATAAACAAAACTGGTCTCACTCTCTCTTCAAGTGCCATTCTAGTGACAGTTTCAGTTTGAGTCATTATACCTTCAACAGCATCACACACTACAACTGCACCATCAATGGCTCTAAGACTTCGAATAACCCTTCCACTGAAATCTACGTGTCCGGGAGTATCAATCATGTTAATGACGTATTCTTCACCTTTTTGATTAAACAGTAAAGTCACGTTAGCTTGGTAAATTGTAATTCCTCTTTCTTGTTCTTCTTTATCAAAGTCCATCGCAAGTGCTTTTCCAGCAGCAGATGGGGCAATAATTCCAGAATATGCCAAAAGGCTGTCACTCATGGTTGTTTTTCCATGGTCAACGTGAGCAATAACACCAAAATTACGGATGTTTTTCTTATTCTTGATAATTTTCATTACCTCAGCAGTTGACTTGAATTTTGCCATGTTCGAAAAACTTGGGATTCAGGTATTAAATCTTAGCCTTCTGCTAGATCATATGATTCCAAACCTCATAATCTTTTTCAACATACAAGGAAATCATCATTCATTTGTTATTGACCACATCAAGTTGGTTGTGATATTTATTACGATAATTTAGGAAATAAGCATGGAAATTTCTGTAGGACATACACCTGATTCAGATGATGCATTCATGTTTTATGGAATGTTTACAGGTAAAGTACCATCTCCAGATTTTAAAGTAAATCACGTTATTGAAGACATTGAAAAACTAAATCGTAAAGCAACAGATCCAGTACTTGATGTAACTGCAGTTTCAGTTCATGCATGTGCGTACATTCCAGGATATACAATATTGAGAAGTGGCGGAAGTTTTGGAATTAATTATGGTCCAATAGTTACAGCTAGAAAACAGATGACACTTGATGAGATAAAAAAATGTAAAATTGCAATTCCTGGAAAAATGACTTCAGCTTTCTTGTTATTACAACTAATGATTGGAAAATTTGATTATGTAGAAATGAACTTTAGTGATATTCCAAAAGCTGTAAAATCAGGTAAAGTGGATGTAGGACTAGTAATTCATGAGACTCAATTATCTTACGAACAAGAAGGAAATGTAAAAATTTTAGATGTTGGAGAATGGTGGGATAAGACTACCAATGGTTTGCCAGTTCCACTTGGAATCAATGTAATGAAAACAGACCTAGGCATGGAAACAATCGTAAAATTTGACAAATATCTACAAGAATCAATTGAGTTTGGAATTAAACACTTTGATGATGCAATTGAATATGCAATGCAATATGCTAGAGGAAAAGAGCGTAGTTTAATTGAGAAATTTGTAAAAATGTATGTAAACAAAGTTACGGTAAACATGGGAGAGCCAGGTGAAGAAGCCATAAGAAGATTATTTAGAATGGCTCAAGAGAAAGGACTCGTTACAGACTTTGAAATCAGTATTGCCAACAAGTAATTAAGGAACAAAAAAAATCCATAATTATGGGAGATGGTATAGGTGGAGCAGTTCTTTCAATTCTTACAAACAATGCTTTTGAATTACTAGTTAGTCACACTAGAAAAGATAATCAGGATCAATATGGAAAAGTAGAAAAAATCATTATGAGCAAAATTGATGATCCTGAACAACCACAATATGAAGAAAAAACAAAAGAGGATTTAGAACGTGCACTAAAAGGAAAATTTGTTTCATGCAACGTGCAATATAGAGATGAAAAGACAGATGCACTAGTTTGTAATGTCTTTGTTCAAAGACCGCCAGAAGGATTCTAAAATCTGTAAAATACCTAATATACGGTAAAATCCAATTAGTATTAGAAATGGCTCTTGTCGATAAAAAAATTCTAAGTGGAGGACTAGTAATGATGAGTATAGGAATTATCATCACCATTACATTTGCAGAACAGCCTTTGGGTCAATCTGGAATGACAGATGAGGAAATAATTGATTTAATGATAGCAGAGGATGAAAATCAAGCTTATCAGTTATTGTCAGGGATTTTAATCGGGATTGGATTCTTGCTAATTTTGATTAGTTTTGGTGCAAGAAAGAAAAAAGACAGTGTTAAGAGAATAGAAAAAAAACCTACAGAATAATTACCTGTTATCGATATAAACCAAATTTCTTTTTACAATTACCACAAAATTTTTGTTTAGTTTTCTTACTTTCTGTACCTAAATCAGTCCCACATCGATCACATTTAGTTTTAATCATAATTTGGTTCCAATTGGTATTCAATCAAAGTATCTTGGCTTTGAATGTTAGGTATACCATCAATTGTATTTGTAATAAATTGTAATAAAATGAAATTTGTACAGAAGATATTATTAATCAAAAAATAAAAAATAAACCAGAACATGATCCAAGCTGAAATTAGCATATACCCGATGGCTACCAGAACTACAAGTGCCAGTTTTTACATTGCAAAGGCAATTGAGTCAATCCAAAAAATAGATAATCTCAGATATGAAATTAATTCAATGGGGACAATTTTAGAATCAGATAATATGGATGTGATAAATTTAGCAACAAAACAAATGATGGAAACAGTTCACAATCTTGGAATTGCCAGAGTTGAGGTAATAATCAAAATAGATTCAAGAAGAGACAAACATCTCAAAATGGAAGAAAAATTAGATTCTATTAAAAAGCAAATAGGTTAGAATTTTTTTAGAGTATCAAAATGAGTGCTTCTCTGAACTGGAACACGTCCAATTTCTTTAACCATTGTTGCAAGTTCTTCAACAGAAGAAGATGTTGCTTTTCCAGCAGATTTGTAGATTTCCTCAGAAAAGGCAGTTCCGACCAAATCATTGCCGCCATTTGATAATGCAACTTGTGCAAGTTTTTTTCCATATGCAACCCAGTAAACTGAAATATTATTTACTACATTTGCAAGCATCAATCTAGATAGTGCAATAATTTTCAAATCATATACTGATGAGCATTCATTATTTACCAAATGTTCTTGCTCAAGTTCAGTATTATCCAGACTGAATTTTAAAGGAATCAAAGTGAGGAATCCATTAGTCTTCTTTTGTAATTCACGAATTTTTATTAGATGATCAACTATGTGTTCTGGTTTTTCAATATGGCCATAAAGCATCGTAACATTACTTTTGATATCCATGTTGTGAGCCTCTTCAATTACATCAAGCCATTGTTGTCCCGTACATTTTCCCCTAACAATTTTTCCTCTAATATCAGGATGAAACAATTCAGCACCTCCTCCAGGCATTGAATCAAGTCCAGCAGCCTTGAGACGAGATAAAATTTCTTTTGTAGAATTTTTTGTTAATTTAGATAAAAAATAAATCTCAGCAGCAGTTAACGCTTTGATGTTAAGTTGAGGATGACTTTTTTTAATTGCCCTCATCATGTCCTCATAATATTCAAGAGGAAGTTTTGGATGAAATCCTCCAACAATGTGAACCTCAGTTGCACCCATCTGTTTTGCAATCCCTACTCTTTGTTCAATTTCTTGAGGAGTTAGGGTGTATGCATCATCTGCATCCTCTTTACGATAAAATGCACACATTTGACAACTTGCAGCACAAACATTGGTGTAGTTCATGTAGTAAGAAGATGCAAAACTTACAGTATCACCAACTAGTTTCTTTCTAGAGTTATCTGCAACTGCTCCAAGTAAATGTAAATTATCATAATTCATCAATTCAAGCCCATCTTTGTAAGAAAGTTCCTCTCCAGCAAGAGCACGATCTAAAGCTTGTGAATCCCCAACAAGTTGTTCTAGCATATGGGTTCGTTTTCCCATCATGATATATTCCTTATAGTCTCAAGAGATAAGTCAAGAAAGTCCTACTTATCCAGTAAATCTAGTCACATTAACTAAAAGGAATTATCTAATCAAGTGTGCAATATGGAAGTGCAAGAAGGTATCGAGGTAACAAGTATCAAGAAAAAGAAACTACAAAGATATAAAATGACAATAGGGGGAAAATGAATAGAAATGACTAAGAAATTACCAAGTGGACATAATATTGGCGGTAGCACTAAACAGAAAAGACGTAAAGAGCATAAACAAGAATCTAACAAAAACGAAGCATAGAATCAGAAAATCCTACTTATCGAATAATGTTAAGCACAACTTTATTTTCTCAAAAAATACAACTTTCCCATCATGTTGAGATTGAGAATTATTTTGACATAAATAAGTAGGAGGAGCTTAACTTATCTCAAGAAATAAGTAGCCAGTCATGCTAGAGATACTATGGTACTTCCTCTAGTAGATGAACACAAACCAAAATGCTACTTGTGTCATGAAGGATTTGAGAACATAGAAGGATTAAGAGAACATCAAAATTTAGCACATAAAGAATTTTTTGAAGAAAATGAGAAACAGACGAGTCAAGGGCCAGCACCTGGCGATGTTACTGTATTTTAGATTTTTTTTCTTTCATTGATTTTAATAATTCCTGAGCAATATCTTTTGAAACGTTTGCCAAATCATAATGTTTGTCAATAGATAATGCTTTTTTAAAATGCTTAATTGCCTCTTGAAGTTTTCCCATTTCCCCTAATGAAAGACCCTTGTATGCAAGAGCCATTGCACATTTTTTATCAATATTTAGAGCAACATCATAGCACTCAATTGCTTCAGGGTATTTTTCATCAGTATGCAATGTAGCACCTTTGTTTAGTAATGCATCTAGATTATGAGGAGAAATATCAAGTGCTTTATCATACGAGTGAATAGCTAGTTTTAGTTTCCCCATATTTTGTAGAGTTACACCCTTGTCAATTAAGACACTAGGATTATCAGGTTCTTCTTTTAATGCCAAATCATATAATTTCAAAGCAGTAGAATAATTTTCATCCTCAACACATTCAAAAGCTTGAACCAACATCTTCTCTATTTTATCACTCACTATCTTTGATAATATTTTGTTAATAATATAGATTGACTTGTAGTGAATAGTATTTTCATCAAAGAATAAAAATTACATCATATTCAAGATGCAAACTTGTCACGAGGTTCAATCTCAAGGGATTTGTTAAAGCATTCCATAGATTCCTCATATCTTCCCAAACTTCTCAATGCAATCCCTTTGTTATTCCAAAGGTCAGGGTCATTTTGATTCAAAAGAAGTGCTTGCTCAAAAAAACCAAGAGCATTATCAAATTGGCCATCATTCATTAATGATTGTCCTTTTTGGACTAGTTCCTCAATTTTATCCATAAATTAACAAATACATCATTTCTATTAAATTTGAAAAAAATTAAAATGACAGATAAGAACATCAAACAAATTTACACATATATCGTGAAAATTTAAATAAATTTTTCGCTACAATACAATATGAACATAGATGAGACAGATGAAAGGATACTCAAAAATTTACTAGTAGATGCAAGACAATCAGCAAGACAGCTTGCACTAAAACTAGGCATGTCAACAGTTACTGTACTAACTAGAATCAAAAAATTGGAAAAAGCGAAGATAATACACGGATATACTGCAATTATTGATCATGAAAAAATAGGATATTCACTAACTGCAATTATTGAAATCGTGGCCAAAAATGACAAAGTAGTTGAGATTGAAGAAGCAATATCAAAATTTGAAAATGTTTGTGGAGTATATGACATTACAGGTTCAACAGATACATTAGTTATTGCAAAATTTAAAGAAAGAAAAGAATTGAGCAAGTTTGTAAAGGGCTTGGCAAGCATTCCAAATGTGGAAAACACAGTAACTCACGTAGTTCTAAATACTGCAAAAGAAGATTTCAGATTATCATAGGTATTAAAAAATGAACCAATTTAATATTTTTGTAATTTCAATAATGGTTTTTGGAGGATTACAAGCAGTATATGCACAGAATAGTAGTCTGGATATGGAATTAGAAGTAACTGATGAAGAAAAAATTATTCTATTTTCAGGGTTTACAATTGTAATATTGGCAATATTTTTATTTTTAGCACGAGACATAATTCTTCGAAGAAAAACATCATATGACAAAGAAGAATTAGAATCAAAAAAAGACAAGACGTTTGAAAAATATCATTCAGATTGGGGAGATGATTATGAAGAGCTAGGTCAGAGAAGAAATACAATGGAGGATAAAGAATTTCGAGAGGCATCAAACAATGACGAGTTACCAAATTATTATGAAATTATTGGGGTAGCAAAGGATGCAACATATGATGAGATCAAAAAGAAATTCAGAGAACAAGCAAAAAAAACTCATCCAGATAGAACAAAAGAAAACTCTGAAAAAGAAATGGCTGAACTTAACAAAGCATATGAAATTTTATCAGATAATGAACGTAAAGAAAAATATGACAGATATCTTAAAAAGTAGATTAAACCGAATCTAACTTTACAATAATCATACCAAGTTCAATAGAATTAGGAGTCTGAATACTGTTGGTTAAATTTGTAAAAATTTCTAGAGGAATAGATTTACCTTCAGATTCAATGGTTGTAGTAATTTTGAGTTCACCAAATTCAGTATTTGGTCCTAGCATTTTCTTTGTCAATAGTGGGACAACAGAAAGATCTTCCACCACACACTTCATTTTGTATGCAAATTTATCTGAAAAATACACACCACCACGAGTAGTCGGTTCATTCACAGGGATTGGTGAATTAGTTATCGAGGTGCTAGCAATAGGATAAGTTTCATCATTGACATAAAGTATGAATTTTAGAGAGTTTTTTTCATTAAATTTCATTAGTTTTTCCAGTAAATCTTTGTTAAATGACATTCAAAAATTACAAAAGGATAATTCTATTGAATCTTTCTAGACGTATTATGTAAAAAAATACAGGAATTCAAATCAAAGAGATCATCTTTAAAAACTTGAATTCAGATCTTGTAGTATTGCAGCAATTTGCAAATACCCATTCTATGAGAAATGAAATTCTCAGTCTAATGGCTGAAAATGGATTAGATCAGGACCATTATGTTGAAATGTTAGATTATACTATTGACCTATTTGAGAGCCAAGGTCTCGGAACAGAGTATTACGGTTATCATAATATCAATCATGAGTTAGAAGTGACATATATTTCACTTTTAGCAAAAAAGCAAAATAAAATCAAATTTACAGATGAGGACATAAAATATCTATACGTGGCAGCATTGTTTCATGATTTTGATCCTCAAAAAAATGTAGATAAACCTCACGAAGAAAGTGTTTTAAAATTTATTTCAATGGATAAAAAACTACGTCAACTAATCAATGATGCAAAAATGGATTTAGAAATAATCAAAGTTTTAATTTTAAGAACAACATATCCTTGGAGTGGAAAGATAAGAGAGAATGCAGAAAACCAAATCAAAGAATGTTTCAATAATTCAGATAACACTAGAAACAATTTAGTATATCAAGAACACATTTTGGAAATGGGTTGGTATCTCTCAGTAGTGGATAGAATTAGTGGTTATGCTTTAGGAGATTTTGCAAAAGCAATGGAGATGGCAAAAATGAATGCACATGCATTAGCATGGAGACCATCATTAATTGTAAGAAGTTCAGTAGCATATTTTGAAGAAATATTAAATAAAGAAACGGATATGGCAAAATGTATTCTCAAAGTACTTCCAAAAGAAATGAGGAAAAATTTCTTTGATACCGTTTTGTCATTTATGAAAATTAGACAACAAGAAATCACAATACAGGCAGACCATTTATACGAAAATCTAAAAATGATTCCAACAATAGAATCAATGACCACAAGAGGAGATCCTAATTTCACAAAAGCACTATATGAAATATTTTTGGAATTACCATCACCCCTTCAATTTGAAAAAGAAAATTTTGAAAAATCAGTTAAAGACCCAAAAGTAATCATTAACACTCTAAGACTAAATGACAAAAATGGAGAAATTGTAGGATTTTCAAAGGGAGGACCACTAGAAAACTACAAACTAAGAGAAGAAATTAGAGATGAAAATTATGGTTTGGGAAACACCATATTTTTAGAACCATTAGCATTGAAAATGGGGTATTGGGGATTAAAAGGAGGAAGTGAAATGCGCCATATGTTCATCATGCAAGCAAATTCCATGAAATTCAAATTTTTAACGAGTTTTGCATTACGAGATGTCATTAGAGCAAGAATAGACAAAGAGCAGGCAGAGTTTGTCACATTATTTGATCCTGAAAGATGGGATTATTATAGAATCAAAATTTAGGTGAATTTCCAACATACACCATGACTTGAAAATTTTAAAGCAGAAAGGCTTTTGTAACTAAAAAAAATTCTAGAAATTGTGATATGTAAGAGTATAGGGCTATTAGCAATAATAGTAATTATGATCAGTATTGCTCCAGCATTTGCACTAACAGAACTAGAAAGAGCATCAATGGTGGATCCAAGATTGGAAAATGCATTCGGTGCACCAGTTTCAGATAAAATTAATGTAAATCAACAAATTCAGATCTCAGCAGACATTACAAATCATCAAACAAAATCACAAAATTTTGTATATCTTGTTCAAATTAAAAATGATGCAGATATCGCAATATCACTTGGGTGGATAAGTGGTCAACTAACACCAGATCAAAAATTAAGTCCATCACTATCATGGACACCCACAGAATCAGGAGAATACATCGCAGAAGTTTTTGTTTGGGAAGGAATAGTAAGTCATAAAGCATTATCAGAACATACAACATTACAAATCAGTGTAAGCTAAATTTCAGCAAAACAATTTTAAAAAAAATCACATATTAAAGAAATTCGTATAATTTGTTCCTAAAATGATCAAAAAAAAGTTAGATATGAAAAATATTGGTTTACGACACAATAAATGAGATCATAGGTTTGTCAAATAGTTAAAAAAGTTCGACAAGTTCTCGCTAATATCACCTTAAGCATAATGCAAGTATGACAATAGGATATTGTGTAAAATGTAGGGACAAACGAGAAATCGGCGGCCCTGCACCATACACCATGAAAAATGGTAAACCTGCAATCAAGGGTACATGCCCTACATGTAGTACAGCCATTTTTAGAATCGGTAGTGGATAAACTTCTCATTAGAGAAATTTAATACTGCCATTCAGCAGTAAATCCATTCCAAAGCGAACGCATTGGAGATGGATCTTTTTCTATTTCTCCAATAATTCTATTTTTTAGTACAAAAAAGAAATTCTCCAAAGCATCAATACCACCATCAACAAATAGTTCATTACCAATCTCAGTAATTCGTTTATGTTTATCAGATATTTCTAAAGAATCAGGATTCTGAAGACAAAAAGTCATTAAATCAATCAATTCCTCTTCCAACATCATATCCATTACAAATTATTGAAAAACACAGCAGAATTTAGGTATTAAGATTAAAAAGAAAAAGAGGTCAATTAAGACGCCTATAGATCTCTTTGAATTCGCAAGACAAAGTGTATGATAAATTTAGTAGATGTGCTAATTGATTCATCGATGTTTTATCATGTCCTAACTGTCGTAGCAAAGTTAATGCCTTTTGCGGAGAATTTAGAGCCAGTGAACTTTGTCCAGACCATGTTTTAAAAGCATCATCAACATCCAAACTGAAATTTAAAACAAATTCTTTCCAGTTGGGCATCGCACTAAGAGCTTTTTCACTAAGAAGAACACGAGACAATTCACGAAACTCATTTTTCCTATCCAGATATAACATATCAATCGATTGTTGAATTTTCTCAGGATGATACTCTTTTGAATTTAGCATATACATTCCTGTAATACTCATAGTATAGTATTCTCACAATCAAAGATAAGGTAGATGGAGAATTTACTTAAAATTTGTTAAAAAAAAGTAAAAAAAAATTACAAATGTAAAGAAAAAAAAGATCTTATTGGAATGGGTCAATAAATGGACAGTTAACAATGTGGTCACTATCCATTGGACGCGCAATACCAATGTCGATCAAACCAGCTTCCCTGTATGCGTTCAAATCATCAACGGTTTCTAAAACTTGTGCATTTTCAGGATTATCCCAACCAATCATAAAGATTCTCCACATTGGAGAATAGTTAACATCGCCAGGAGCTCCTGCTGCAATTCCAGGTTGAAATCCTAATGGACCAGTGCCTGTTAAACCATTTTTGAACTGATACAAGTCTACTGCTGCTGAATTTGCAATCAAGCTTGCAGATGTCGGTGAACTTACAACACCCATCATTCCGGCAGGACCACTTGGAGTAGCATCTGTTACAATGTAATAGATAGTTCTACCATCTGGACCCCATCCACGATGAGCTATGAAAGTTACATTCATCTCCTCTGTATCGATATCAAGGACTTGGCCACCACCATAAGGTGTAGTATCAGTTAAAGTTACATCTTTAACCATCATCTGACCTTCAGGCCAAATAATTTGTGGCATGTTCAAAACTACATCAATTTCAGTTAATGTAATTTCATTATTCTCAGCTGCCTTCATAATCATTGCTTCTGAATCCAATACTCTTGATGATGCACCTTCATTCCACATTACGTGAATATGCGAAGTCAATGCACTGTACACATCTGCTTGTGCAGGAGTACTAGTGAAAACTTGTTCTTGATATCCGTGTATACCATCGCCTTCAATGCCGTTGGTAAACAAGTATACTTTTGAAAGTGCTTCTTCAGGAGCATTCTTTAACAAAGGTGCAAGTTCAACTTGCCATCCTTGATTCTCAGTAATTATGTCTGCATGTGTTGGATCACTAGAATCAGTGATGATGTAGTAAACATCTTCACCATTATAGAATCCTTGATGCATTGGAATAGTTGCTGGAACATTCGCTCTTGATAATCTAAGTACAGAGCCCAAGTCTGCTTCAGTTTCGTCCATCATGGTTTCTTTTTCCATCATGGTTTCTTTTTCCACCATGGTTTCTTTTTCCATAGCTTCTTCAACTGGAGCTACAGGAGCGACACTACTACCTTGATCTGCTTTCCAAGCGACTTTACCGCCAGGATAGTTAGAGCATAGGTCTAATCCACAGATGCCAGTACCTGAACCATATTGAGAGGTTCCAGTACCTTTGCTTTTGAGAGCTTCAGCATCAGAGAAATAATCTGTCGTCATACCTGCTGTAAACAAGGGTAAAATTGCAAGAAGTGCAATGTATCTTAGACTCTTGTTCATAAAAGAGGAAATAGTCATTATGTTTAAAAGAATTTGCCCAAATCAGGCAAGTTCTGAAAATCGATTTTCAACATAATTCCAATTAACAACATTCCACCAAGATTCAACATAATCAGGTCTTTTATTTTGATATTTCAAATAATAGGCATGCTCCCAAACATCCAAACCCAATAAAGGGAATTTTCCCAGAGTCCATGGACTGGTTTGATTTTCAGTAGTAATGATTTCAATTTTATGGTATGTTGAATTAAAAACTAACCAACACCAACCACTTCCTTGTATTGTAATTGCTTTTTCAGAAAAAACTTTTTTGAAATTCTCAAAATTATCAAAGTAGACATCGATTTGATCCTCTAATTGGCCTCCAGGTTTTCCATCACCGTTAGGAGTCATGGTTTCCCAGAATAATCTATGGTTTTCAAAACCACCTCCAAAAAAGTTTATTGCACTTCTTCCAGATTCAGGAATTGATTTTAAATCGGATAGAATTGATGAGATGTATTGTGGATGAGATGCACTGCCAACATCTGCAAGAGATTTATTTAATCCATCTACATATGCTTGATGATGTTTTTGATGATGAATCTTCATGGTTTCAGTGTCAATGAATGGTTCTAGTTCGTCATACCCATAAGGTAATCTTGGAAGTTCATATCTAACCATAAATCAAATCTGTAGAATCCACATATATTCTTCAAGTGCAAAGAATGATTAATCTTGAGGAATAGTTAGCAATATGAGGAAATTAGGGACTATTGATTTAGAAATTTTACATTTAGCAATAAATGAAAACGGGACATTCAATGAGAATAATTTAGAGAATTCAAAATTAAAGAGATTAGGGGTAGGAAAAATTCTAGACTCCCTTGCAACATTAAAAGATAGAAAAATGTTATCATTGAATAAAGATGGCTCATTTTCAATTACAGAATTAGCAAGAGAGATTCTTTGGAGTAAAAATATTCCAACTTGGGCAAAAATTTTACGATTATTACAAATAAAATCATGCAGTATTGATCAAATCGAAAACATTTTAAAAATTTCAAGAAGTGAATTAGTTGAAGATATTGAAAAATTACGAAAAAATCAATTTGTATTAATGTCACCACAGAGAATAGAGGAAAAAATAATCAAAGTGTATGAAATTCTTCCTGAAGGAGTAGAAGAGATAGATAAGACAGAAAGTGAAGGATTCAACAATGTAAATTTCGGAGAAATAAAACCAGAAATTGAAATTCTAAGTATTGTCGATGAGGTGATAAAAGAAATTCAAGATTCCCAATTAGAAGAAATAAAAAAAAATACAATTATTGAAAAATTATCCAAACTAAAAAGTAAATTAGATATTTAGTTTACCAGTTAACAGTGAAATTAGTAATGTTTTCACTTGTTCTTAACATAAATCATGTATCAAGTTATTAATCAAGAATCATTCTTTTCAAAAGTCATATCAGCTCCTTGACACGACTCACATTTTTCTAATATACCAAATTCATTCATGAACTTACCTTTACCATCACATCTTAAACAATTCAATCTATTCTAATTTGTTTAGATGAGCATTAAGGTTTACTAACAATCTCAGTTATTATGACTATAACATATTGGAGTTTAGCATCTATTCCACGATAAATGACTGTCCTATCTTTTCGACAATAGTAATTTTTGGCATGTCACATGGAGTGGTAATGCAATTGAATGTTTCAAACTCATCAATGAATGGAATTAAGAAAAGGATCATTAATGTTAAAACAATTACAACTACTCCAATGACTAACAATATGAATTTCATACATTTATGATCAAGATTACCTATTTATCACATTATTGAAAATCAGTTAAAAAATACCATAAAATATCTATTTTTTATAGTCTATGCATTAGTATGTCATAATTCTCGTGTTTTACGCAAGTGTAAATTATTTTGAACGAATTTTATCTTGAATTTGAGCAAGAATAAGTTCTGCCTTGTCTTTATTCTCATAAGTTTCTGCAGATTCATCCATGATTGCATCAATCTCATAGCTCTTGTCTACCAAAATATTAGCAACATGATCATCGAGGGTTCCTTGTCCAATCAAATAGTATGCAAATACAGTATTTTTCTGACCTATTCTGTGAAGTCTATCTTCTGCTTGTCTATGAATAGCAGGGCTCCAATCAAGTTCAGCAAAAATGACATATTTTGCCCTAGTCAAATTAATACCCACATTTCCAGCACGAATTCCAGCAATCATTAATTTTGATTCGCCTCTTTGGAATTTGTCTATTTCATTTTGACGAAATGAATCAGATTGTCCACCAATAATAGACACTGGGAAAAATTCTTGTAAACTATCATGAAGTAATTTATGAATTACCTTGTGATGACAAAATACGACAACACTTTCTTCAATCTCCATGATATTTTTTACAAAATTAATCACATGTGGAACTTTTGCAATCCCTGCAATTTGTCTTTCACTTTGAATTGCTCTATGATAGGATGCAGATTTAATAAATTCAGAGTCAGCATCTTTTTGTTCTGATTCAACCTTCTGCCAGATTTTATTTAATTCTTCAAGATAATAATCAGTATCTGCAGCAATGACTTCCTTGTAACGAACTTTATCTTTGAGTTCTTTTAGAACATCTGATTTTTTTCTTCGAAGCATCACATGTTTTTGTAGTTCATTTCTAAGGGATGCACGTTTATTTTCTAGAACAATTGCCTTGCCTTTTTCATTTACATAACAAAAGTACTCACAAAATTCTTTAAAGCTTCCAAGCAATCCAGGTTTTAGAATATCTATGATTGGCCAAATTTCTGAGCCACGATTGTAAATAGGAGTTCCAGAAAGACCAATCCTGTAAAGAATTGATGGTAGAGCGGCTAATTTTTTCACAGCTTTGTATTTTTGAGTTGTTTTTGACCTCAAATTATGTACCTCATCACACACTATTGTCTTTAATCCCAATTTTGCTAAATCATCATCTCTTTTGAAAAGTAATTCATAATTAATCAAGTAAATATCAGATGTAGGAAGTTCTGCGGATTTTCCAGTTCGAATCATTGTAACACTAGGAGATTCAGATTCAATGATTCTACCATTCCTGCTTTTCTTCTTTAGGAATTTTTGAATTTCACGTTCCCAATTGTTTAACGTAACTAGTGGTGCAACAACAAGTATAGGAAATGTATGTTTTTCAGTTGCAGCATAAGAAAGCGTTTGAACAGTTTTTCCAAGACCCATTTCATCAGCTAGTAATGCATTCCCAGAGGATTTTAATAAAAAGTCTAATCCTTCCTTTTGAAAATTTAATAATTTACCTCTAAATTGTTCACCAGATTTTGCGCGTTTAAGTTTCAGTTTAATTGGAGGCAAAGTAGGCTTTGGAGCATATGTCTTGATAATTTTTCTTTGCCAAATAGATTTAGATAAAATTTCAAGAGGGTATCGATCCATTATTAGTTTTAGTTGTTTTACAGTTTCAATATTATCAGGAATAATTATTTCATTGATGTTTTCCCCATACCATGCTTCTGTGACGAGTCTGGATATCATACTGACTGCACGATCACCTGTAACTTTCCAGCTCCAGATTTTAGAGTATTTGTCAAGAACATACTCTAATGTGCCAATGTTTTCCATGGATGTTTCCATAATTTGACGACAGAAAGTTTTTTTGTCTTATGAATCTTCATATTTTTCTCGATCATTAAAAAAGAAACCAAAATTCTACAAGAGTTAAAATATGATACTAGTTTGTACTTTAAGGGAGAATTTTCAAGGTAGATCCATAGGCACGAAATAATGAAAAAACCAAGAGGTTTTAGAAAATATAAAATCCAACAAACAAGAAAAATAAGATATTTTAATTAATAATCATAAATATTGTAATTTAAAAAAAATTACACAATTATACTAATAGAGTTTAGAAAAAAATATCGTTAAAATAATTAAGATTCAATAATATTCAAAAAAACAAATTTGAAGAAATAATTGTAATTTTTTAAATTCAACATACGTTTAAAATTCATTAGATTTTAGATAAATTGTGGAATTCATTCAAAACGAAGAACCCAATGTAAAAAAACCAATAATCATTGCAGCAATGCAAGATATGGGAAATGTTGGAAACATAGTTGTGAATTTTATCAATGAATCACTTGGGACAAAAACTTTTAGAACAGCAAAAGCATCATTTCCAACATACATTATTGATAAAGGTGGGTACATTGATCTTCCTGATGAAAAATGGGAATACAAATACACAGAGGATTTAATAATTTTTGGCGGAGGAAAGGGTCAACCCCAGAGCAATAGTGAGTTAAACGCTTTGTGTCAAGACGTGATAGACATAGCAAAAAAGTATTCTGCAAAGTTCATCTATACACTAGGAGGTTTTCACACTAATAGGATATTCAATAACAACCCAAAAACATACATCACTACAACATCAAGGGGATTAACCAATCAAATGGAAGGACTGGATGTTGAAATTACACCACAAAAGTCAATCATAACTGGATTTAATGGATTGATACTTGGGTTTGCAAAGAAAAATGAAATTCAAGGAATTGGAATGTATGGAGAATTAAATCAACCTGAAATTCCTCAATACAGATCAGCAATTAGTATCATCAAAACCTTAGAAAAATTGACATATAGAAAATTAGGAGATACAAGTCAATTAGAAATTATGGCTCAAGATATCGAAAGAAAATTTAAAAATTAAATTTAATGAGATTTGCCAACTTCATGAGATTCAGTGTTCTCATTATGACAATCACAGCTACAAAGATGCGTATTATGATTATTCATACAATCTATACACTCAAAGTGTTTTCTTGTTTCACACGCTGCACAAATCATCTTAGTTATGCTAAACAATAGGGGAATTTGAGTTTTTTCTATTGTATAGTCTCAGTATTCAACTTCACTTCGTTTAAGCAGACTATTTGTTAAATCCACATATCCTTGTGGATCAAGTTCTTTTGCAAATCCTTTATCGATATTAATTAGATATATCGAATGAAGATGAGCGTTTAGAATATCATCATATTTTATTGGCGGGTTTTTGTAATAACGATCACATAGATCCTTGATTTTCTGTACATCTTCTTTCTTGCGTGCATTGGGAGGTAGTAGAAAAATTTTAGAAATAGGTAAAATTCCAACTACTGGTGTAGCCAAAGAAAATTTTGAGCAATGCTTACTATATCTTGCAATTTTACTCATTATTCTTGCAGAAAAATAATCTATAGTGTCCATTGCATGTTCTGGAGGAGTAAATCCAGTTTCAATTTCGATGATGGTGTCTCCACCACCTTTTTTTGCATAAATATCACATACAAGGATTTCAGAAACATCTTTTTCAACTTCAACGATATACCCTCTAGAAATCAGAGTACTTGCGCAAATTAATTCTAAAACAGAGTGATTGATTTTTACCAAATTTTTTTTATACATTCCAATTAATTGCTGTCCAACATAATTCAGTTTAGAGACATCATTTTCTTTTAGATTTTTTGAGAGTTTATCAATCATCTCAAAAATATCATTTCTGAATTTTTTCAAATCCATGTTTAAGATAGTATAATTTTAGAGGTTTAAGAATATGTAGGGATTGTGAAATTGACAGTTCCGAGGTCCAAAAGAAATGAAATTACTCAATTAAAATTGAAAAATAGCGAATTTTTATTCATACTTTGTCTTAACTGTAAAAATGAAAATGATGGTATGTGTATAGAAATAAGGCCATAGTCGTAGGATTATTTTCATTTTTGATGTTATTCTCATTTATTCCATCTTCTGAGGCAGAACTTTTGCAATTCATAGTTGAATTAAACATGGAAAAAGGGGCAGTATACCCTGGAGAAACTGTAGTTGTTACAGGCAGAGTAGTAAACCATGCATACGAGCCCACTAGAGGAGTAGAAGTTTTAATCAGAGCTGGATCAGAGACCACCAAAACATTCACAACTCCTGATGGTGTATTTAGAGGAGAATTTGTCAATTTTCAAAGAATTCCAGGAACATATACTGTTAATGCAATTGCAACATGGTATGAAATGACAGGGTTTTCAAGTGCTGAATTCCAAGTAAAAGGAGACGCCACGCCAGTGACAGCATTACAGGAGAAATTATCAACAGATGAGGCAAGAAAATATCTTAGTTCCAATGAAAGTGATTTTGAAAAAAATCCGATAGGTCAAACATTATTCAAATATTATCACAATTTACTTGATGAATTACTCGCAGAGCAGATAGAGGCGGGAAAACCAAATGCAGAACAAATTTTCTTAGAACAACAGAGAAAAATTGCTGAAGTATTAAGAAACCAGGCAATAGAAGAACGAGCTCCAGGTGTAGGAACTTATGGAGGATATCAATATGAGGGCTATATTGCAGGACTAAATCCAGAAATCAAAGATTTAGTCATAAGCCAGTTAGAGTTTACAAAAAATAATTTTGCAGATGCTCAAAAAATAAAAGAAGAGATTATTGCAAACGGAGGCACATATGAAGAAGCAAGGCAAGCATATCTAGATAGACTAGCAATTCCAAAAAATATTCTTGAACAATTCAATGAAAAATATTCAGATGAATCAGAAATAGATGAATCAGAAATAGATGAATCAGAAATAGATGAATCAGAAATAGATGAATCAGAAATAGATGAATCTAGCAAATAATGAAACAATTGATAAATTATACACATACATCATCATGAAATTATCGATAATAGTAATTCAGGTAAAAGTAGAAACCGAGAAAAAAATGGCTCAACTCACTCCAATAGAACCTAATTTCTAGAGCGTAAACAATTTTTAATCCAAATTAAGGACTAAAAATGAAATGGAAGTATTTCACAAACCCACATGCATTACATGTAAAAAAACAATCAGTGAAATTGAACGAATGGGTGCAGATATTAAAAAAAGAGATTTTTTCAAAGACCCATTTTCAGAATCAGAGTTAAAAAAGATAATAAAAATGACAGGCAAAAAACCACTAGAACTTCTGAGAAAAAGAGACAAAATGTACAAAGAATTAGATTTAGAAAATAGTAAAAAAACAGATATCCAAATAATTAAATTAATGATAAAGTATCCAGGACTGATTCTAAGACCCATCATAGTGACAAAAAATAAAGCATATGTAGGAAAAATAGAATTAAAAAAATTGAAATAAATTAATCAGAAGTATCATCTTTGAATATTCTAATTGCCTCTAAATGAGAGCAATTGGCCTTCAACCCCTTTCCATGATGAAATTTATAGAAATTTTTGAACCCAGGACATTCGCAAGTATCAGATGTTACAAAATATGATTTTTCAGGATCAGATGAAGATTTTATTTGAAACAAATCTTCTTCGATTTTTGCTACACCTCCACTTTCAACAAGTTTTTTGGCTTTTCTAATTGTATTAGCACTCATACAAAATCTAACAAATATCAAAGTTTTATCTGTTATTTTTCATAAGTTAATAAAATATTTAAATAATCTGATCGCATATAGTGGATAGATGAGAGACTTGCTTTTATGCCCAAGTAAAGCCTAGAATTCGTTTCACTCTCGTCTGTTTTTAAATTATATTTTGTACTCGGCCTATTTTTCCAGAGTCTAATTCAACTTTAATTCCATGAGGGTGTAAATTACTAGAAGTGAGAATTCGCTTAACCTTCCCATCTGTCAATTTTCCGGTACGTTGATCTTGTTTTTGTACTATCTGCACTATAATTCCAATAGTAATTTTGTCTCTTGAAGGAACAATGCCCATATTGTTTAGCAACAATCAAAGATTCTAAATCTTTGTATTATTAAATAAAATAGTTTTGAAAATTACTCAAAACGGTATTTCTAATTTTGTTTGTGGTTTTGGAAACAATCTCTGCAATAAACAGGTCTGTCTTCTCGTGGTTTGAATGGTACTTGACAATCATTTCCACAGTCCCCACATTTTGCATCATGCATTTCTCGTGGTCTGTCGTCTCTATTACCAAATCTAGAACCTCTATCTCCACCAAATCCGCCAGATCTTCCACCGCCAGATCTACCGCCAAATCTATCTCCACCTTCTCTTGGTGCAGGTTTATGATTTTGGAAGCATTCTCTGCAATAAACAGGTCTGTCTTCTTTTGGTTTGAATGGTACTTGACATTCATTTCCACAATCACCACATTTTGTAGTGTGCATTTCTCTGTCTTCTCTATTAAAGGACATATCTAAAAATTGGAAATTGTTGTACAGTAATAAACTGTGGGAAAAAACATCTATTGTTATAAACTAATTAGTCACATTCAGATTATTGGGGATGAAAAAGTATGTTGCCACAAGAATGGTGACAATGTTTGGAGTTTTGATGATTACACTCCTAATTACAATTGCACTAGTAGGCTCCAACATGGACATTATTCTAAAGCAAGGGATTGTTTTTCAAGTGAGAGCTGAAATAACAGAGAATCCAGCCATTGCAGAGAGTTTCTCATCAGTGAATGAATTTGAGGGTTTTATTCAAAATCAGATTAATCAAAGAATAGAGGTTTTAGGGCTTGATGAGCCGTGGTATTCACCTCAAAGAATTGGAGTAACCATGTACAAAATAATGTTGTTAGATTTTGGACATGCAACATTTCTCACTAGTGATGCAGGATCTTCAGATGTAAAAGACATATTATTTGAAAAGCTTCCGAGAACAGTTTTGTTGTTTACTACAGCAACTATAATCATATCAATTATAGGAATTTTTCTAGGTGCTTTATCAAGTAGTAGAGTAGGATCAAGTATTGATAGAATCACGTCCAGTTTTGCAATAATTAGTTCTAGTTTTCCTGTATGGTGGATAGGAATGTTGATGATATTCTTATTTGCATTTACATGGCAAATATTTCCCGCAAGAGCAACACCTGACATCCCATCAACAGACCCCGGATATATTGGATCATTACTATATCACATGGCATTACCACTAATTACAATTGTAATGATTGGATTTGGATCATGGGCATATTTAGTAAGAAATTTCATGGTAGGAATAATGCAAGAAGACTTTATCATGGCAAAAAAAACTATTGGGATTAAACAAAAAAAGATAATTTACACTCATGCATTAAAAAATGCAGCCCCACCAATTGTCACAATATTAGCATTGAGTTTATCAGGATCTCTTGGAGGTGCAATTATCACAGAAGCTGTTTTTGATTGGCCAGGAATGGGAAGATTGTATTTTGAAGCAATTACAGTGATGGACCTGCCAGTGATTATCGGTGCAACATATCTACTTACAGTATTTTTCCTAATCAGTATATTCATTGCAGATTTACTTTATGGTTATTTTGATCCTAGGGTGAGGACAGGGCAATGAGTAGCATTAGTCCTCAGGAAATAAAGCAAGAATTCATGAAAAGTAAGATGGGGATTGCAGGTATTACAATTCTTTCAATTCTGATTTTAACATCAATTATTACAATAATTAGCATCCCTGTTGAAACATTTCAAGAATGGAACAATCCAGGAAATTGGATTTCAAATCCCAAAGTTGCGATTCCAATTTGGGTAAATATTTTCATGGTTGAAAAAATTCCCGAACATAAAATTTTAGATAGTCCCACCATAGAAAAGATATCAAATGATGAAATAAATCTCACATCATATCAATTTGGATTAAATTATGATTATGATGATTTTCCAAATGATTTCATCTATGAATTTGTATCTGAATATTCAGGTTCGCCTTTACTACAAATGTCAGTCATCAGACCAGACGGGATTAAACTAGATTTGATAACAACATCACTTCCATATTCTAATCAAAAAACAATTCATAGTGAGATGATTTTTTCTACAGATGATTCTATAAAGAAAAATCTAGCATTACAATCAGAAAAATTTGAATTTGTATTTGAAAGGTTATCTGCTGAAAACATTGTGTTTTCCAAAATTCAAACAAATGAGCCATTGAAAGGAAATTATATTTTTTCTGTTGACATGTACGGAATAGATTCTGAAAACGAAATTTATGAATCAAAATTAATCATTGGAGGTAAAGCATTTGGCATAATGGGGACGGATGAATTACGACGAGATTTAGCAATGGGTTTACTCTGGGGAACACCACTTGCATTATTCATTGGACTAGTGGTATCCATAGCATCTGTGGTAATGGGTTTACTTTATGGAGTGTATGCAGGATACAAAGGCAAAAAAACAGATGAAACAATGATGAGACTCAATGATGTAATTTACGCATTGCCAGCACTTCCATTCCTAATTATTTTATCTGTAACAATTAGTAACAGCATATTTGTTATGATCGGATTTTTGACAATTTTTGGATGGGTGGGCATTGCAAAAGTGGCAAGAAGTATGTCACTTCAAATAAAAACTCGAGGCTATGTAGATGCTGCAAAAATGATGGGTCAAAAAGATTCTAAAATTGTCTTAAAACATATTGTTCCTCAATTATTACCATATGCTTTTGCCAGTATTGCAATTTCAGTTCCTGCAGCAATCACCACCGAAGCAGGACTTAGTTTTCTAGGATTAGGAGATCCGTCATTTCCCACATGGGGACAAATTTTGCATGATGCCAATACATTTGGTGCTGCAGCTAGAGGTATGTGGTGGTGGATTATGCCTCCAGGAGTGATGATTGCCATTACAGGTCTCGCATTTGTGTTTATAGGAAATGCACTAGATGTAATTGTTAATCCAAAATTAAAACGATAATAAAACTAGAGGTTAAATTTTCGAATTAATTCAATGGCACCATCATTCAATTTTATTGAATAACAGTGTGAATTTACATCATTGATTGCTGCCAAATTGTTAGCAAATACTTTTTTGCTATGACCACCATAAGAGGCCGTATCAGATTCATCAAAACAAATAGACATTTGTTTCATGTTTAGATTATTTTTTAAAAGAAAAGCAATAAATTTTTTATAATTTTCAGTGTCAACCCAGTCTATGTTTTTTTCTTCACTTATTCCAATCCATATCTCAATAGAGTTTTGATATAGGACCTTTTTTCTTAGTTCTTCTAATGTCATTTTTCATCAACTAAAAATCGGCCTTTTGCATTTTAGAACCACAACGTGGGCAAGCGCCACCTTTGTGTTTGTTGCTACAAACAAGGCAAACATACTTGATTCCACTAGAACCACCTTGTAAACCTGTTCCAAAGAATCCACCACCTCTTTCAGAATCGCCTCCAGAGTTTCCCATACCGCTCATTTGTCTTCTCCTCAGAATCATAGGCATTAAAATGAAAATTGCCATTACCAGCCCGATGCTGATAAACCAAGGAACTCCAAGATATCCAAGTCCTATTTGTAATCCGATACTAAATACCAAAGATGCGCCTAGAAAAACATAATATTTTTTGAGTTGAGGATTCAATTCAACAAAAGTACTTTTAAAACGGTTATAAAGTTTCTTCAAATTTCTTCAGGCAGGTCAACAGAGTTTTTGGAAAGTTATTCAATTGAAAGAGGAATAGCATTTGCATTGCTATCCCATGCAAAAATAGAGTCATCATCATACGGCGATTTAACAATCATAGAAACTAAACCAAAGAAATTATGTAAATCAGTTACAGAAGGTTCTGCCGAACCACTAGGATGAGAATGTACAATGCCAACATAACTCATATCAAAAGGTAAGAAAGAATATGGGAATCCTGCAAAAGTAGGCCCTGTTTCACTAAATGGTGGAATTACAAGCCCATCTATTTTTATTTCCCCATTTTTTGATTTTCCCTTTAAAATTAAAATCCCTTCATTAGGATGTTTCATTTGACAAAATGACAATATGCTATCAAGGACTTCTTTTTTCAAAATCACTGAACGTTCAAATTTTTTGTTTTTAAACAACATAGCAAGTATCAAGTTTAGGACTAAATTAATTTTAAGATGTTGAAATAGTATATTTTGTATTTGAGAATTGTCTTAATTTATCTTCAATTTCTAACACCAATTGAGGAATTTTTAAGTCAATTTCATCGATTTCACCTTGAAAAGTTTTAGATTTAAGATTAGATTCATCATTCAATAAAGTGGTTTTTGCAAAATCAGATTCTAAAGAAAGCAAATCATTAGGCATTAGAGAAGTAACGTCATTTTGTATTTGTTTGTATTTTTCATTATATTCTGAGACTTGTTTGATAAATCCATTCAAAGACTCTTCAGTTTCAGTTATCTGCAAAGATGTTTTTTCCACATCCTTTACAGAAATAGAACCAGATGTGATACCCTTTCGGACATTTTCAAGAATTAAAATTATAGAGTCATAATTGTTTGAAGAAAGCACATCAATAGGTTCAGAAACTAAATTCGATAAAATATTTTTTTGATCTTTATCCAAAGAAGAAGCATATTCATAACGACCCAAAGGACGAGATATTTTTGTAAATTGTGTATTAATTTGAGTTTTAATTATAGATTTTTGTTCAACAAATTCATCTAAAGTATTTTTCAAAGTAAGATATTTCTTATAATTATCAGAAGATTTTATTTTATCAATGGAGTTATGAAGAGCAGATATTTTTTCATTTATTGTAATTATGTTTTTTTTAATATCCTCAATTTTTTGAGATTGTTCTGTACGTAACTCTTTTATATTTTTAATTTGGTTAATGATATCAAGTGTTTCTTTAGAAAGAGACTTTGTAGAATCATAATTTTTCAATAAATCACTAATTTCAGAATGATTAGAATTCATTACTGCAAGATTTTCTTTTAATTGATTGGCATATTTTTTGGCAAAAATATGGATTACTCTAGTTTGCCGTCCTAAAACATCACCGACTTTTTTAAGAATTAAATTCAACACATAATTTAATTTCTCAGCATCCTCAAAAGAAGATATTTTAGGTAATGAAACAACATCTTTTTTGATCATATCAATAACTTGCTTTTTACCTCTAACCACGATGATTGAAAGATGTTTGTCTACATCATCCATATTGAGATCATCTTTTTCAAGAACATTGCCAATTTTCATTAATTCCTCAATTAGAGGTGCAGTTTTGTTTCTCAGATTATTAATTTCAGATAAAGTTTGAGATTTCCTCAAAGCGCTAAGATCAGATATAATTTTAGGAATATCTGCAAGTGAAATCACCTTATTTTGTATAATATTATCAACAGAGTTTTCTTCTTGTTTCTTTTTACCCCAGCCAAAGACCATTTGATATCTTTCTCTTCAGGGGATTAAAAACGGTTGTAAAACTAAAATTTAAAATTCATCAGTTTCCTGAAAAGAACATGGTAAAAAAGACATTTCATACTGGGACGGTTAAAAAAACTATCAAAATTAAAGTATCAAAAGACAAGGTTTGGAGAAAAATTAGCAATATTGTTGGATTGCCTACTTGGGTAGTCGACGTTAAAAAAACAGTTTACCTATCTAAGAAGAAAAAAGACGTAGGAGCTGTGAGGCGGATTACATTTGAAGACGGTAATCAAATTGAAGAACATGTTGTTGCATGGAAAAAAGGAGAATATTTCACATATATCGCAACTGAAGGTTTACCACTAAGAGCATATGTTGCAACAATTTCAATTACACCAAAATCCAAAAATCTTGTGGAATTGACATGGCAATCATATCTTAATAGTGAAAAAATGTCTGAAAAAGAATTCTTAGATTTTATTGTATTTTTAGCAGCATTTTATGAGGCATCATTAGAGAATCTCAAAATATCTCTTGAAAAATAGAATAATTAATTTTCAAGTCAAAATGTAAATATGATAAATCATGAAAAAAATCATGAGCGATATGAGATTCATCATTATTGGCATTGTTCTAATGTTTATTGGATTTCTCATCCTCGGAGGATTTGGCCATAACTATCAAGCTGCCACTCTAGAATCAAATGAATTTGGAACTTGTTACGAATATTCAGATAATTCCCCACCAGTAGAAATCGATTGTTCATTCAAGATATTTGATCAAACCGTATTCTTTGGATTCGTTTTAGGATTTATTGCAATAGGAGTTATTTTTCTAATTAAGGGTGTAAAAGGGGACTGGGATAACAAAGTCAAGCCAGAAGATATGGTAGGTCCAGGAAATAATCAAAAGAGTAATTCAGATAAGGATTAGCCCTGTTTTTTAGATTTTAATTTTGCATAATCTTCAGGATTGTCTTCTTCCAATCTCTGATAGCATACTTCTTCATAGGGCATTTTTTCTCAATATTATATTGTAAAATGTACATTTAACCTTGAAGAATGATTTGTACTTATTCAGGATCTACATTAAATGTCAAATTCTAGGGTTCAGACTCAATAATATTTTTCATAGAATTAAACATGTTAGAAAGTTCCTCAACTCTCAAGTCAAACTGTTCATCAGTTATTTCATTAGGTTTATTCAAAGTAATTAGAACTTCGGAAACATCGCCATTTGAAACAACCCTCATTGGGACATCCCATGAGGATTCCTCATCAACATACTGATGATCTAAAATTCCAAGCGATTTATTTTCATTAAATTTTAGCATGGACTTTCCATATGGTCCTGTAAATAACCACCAGCCAGAATCATTGAGTTGTGCATCAGGCATCATTTTTGGAGGTATCTTCAAAATTGCATCAAATGCATCACCTGTTTTCTTTTCTACAGTAATGGCAATAGTTCTAGATCTGCCCATAATTAAGATCTCAAATAATGATTAAAAAAGATATAGTAGAAATCATATGTATTCAGATTACTGGTCTATTTATTCAAAAATTCTCTAATTTTTTTAAGATTAGTAACAGTGGATTCATGAAACATCACCATGGATTCAGATATGGAATTTGGTAATACAGATTTGAGATTATCAACTAATTCATCACCACTAGTAATCATATTATCAATTAATTTATCAATTTCATTTTTTTCATCAACCATTTGAATCACTTAGGTTCTAATCGTAATTAAACGTACAAAAAATATAAACTAATTAAAAATTAGATATAAAATGAGTTTAGAAACTAAGAATTATCTTTTATAGATTGTTTTAGTTCAGATAAAGATTCTAAATATTGTTTTTTCTCTAAATTTTTAGGGATTGTTTTATTGTTCTTGTTTTTTTGTGATGATTTGGATTTGTTAGAATTTTTGTTCACTACCTAGTAACGTGTTTGATGGACTTAAGCATGTTGGAGTTTCAAGTGAGAGCAATTCTCAATCATCTGAGACCAAATATTCAAGACCCATTACATCTTCCCATGTTAATTGGATTTTTGTATCTTCCATGATTAGTATAGTTAAAAAGAATATTTAAAATCCATGAATGATTTGTTCTTTTTCCAACTAAGAAATTTAGAGTTTAGAATCTAAGAATTATCTTTTTTTATCAAGGTAGCCGTAGAACGGACATTTTTTAGTTTTTGAATATTACGTGAAACAATGTCACGGACTGTTTCAAAATTATCAGCTTGTAGTTTTACCATCATATCATGAGTTCCAATGGTTTCAAACACATCAACTACTTGTTCAATTTCTTTTAGTTGTTCAATTATAGCTAATTCTGCACCAAGATCACAGTTTAACATTACGTACGCATCAGTCATAAACTAAACAACAAACTGTGATTATTTAAAGATGGAGAATTTTAGACAGAGATTACCAAGTTACATGAACTAAATCTTTTAAATTTCTTCTTGGTTTTGGGAATTTAGTTTGTTTAGGATATCCAATACACAATACAGATGAGGGTACCAAATTAGTTTCAATAACATCCATTACCTTTTGTTCATCAAACATTCCAATCCAAATTGAACTCAATCCTAAAGCTTGAGCTGCAAGCTGAGAATACCCTGCAGCAAGAGTAGCATCCTGAATGGCAAATTTTTTAAGAATATCGTCTGAAAAGTCAAACTTTACCCTAGAAGGGTTTTTGCAGAAAACAAGAACAACAGGAGCATCAACGTATGGTTGTTTGTTACAGGCCTCAACTAGTAGTTTTTTCTTTTTAGGACTTTTTACATAAAATATTTCAAATCCTTGAAAATTGCCAGCAGTTGGAGCAGTGTCAGCAGCTGCAATAATTTTATCTATTTTTGTAGTTTCAACAGGTTTGTCTGAAAATTTTCTTGTTGAACGTCTTTTTGCCATTACAGCAAACAAATCAGTATCTACAACTTCTGTCGGACCAGATTTTAAGATAAAATCTAGTAAGTTGTTTCGAACATTATCATCTACAACATCAGGAGTCTCTTGTGGCTCATATCCTAGAGGATAGATTTTTTCTTCGTTGTTTTTAGAAGCCACAAAGAACTTACAAGAAATATCTTATTAAAGAATTAGAAAAATCTCAGATCGGTAAATTACCTATTCTGCCTCAAATTTATCACAACCAGAAGTACAAGGTTTGTTCATCACTCCCTCACATACATCCAGTTCATTGTGCATAATTCGATGATGACCACAAATTTTACATTTTTCTCTAAAATGAGAAATTAACTCAGCAGTTAAAATTCCAGATTCTTTAATTTTTGTTCCTGTTTGATTCGCCATACTAGATTTGATAGTGATGCAACTTTAAACATTTTGAAGTGTATAGTTTTATGATCTAGATAGTGATATTTTGGCTCTTTGATGGTAAAATTTCTGTCTAACCAGAATGTTAAGTAAGAATCAATAGAAAGCCAAAAACGCCGAGAGAGGGACTCGAACCCCCGCACGCTTGCGCGTAGCCGTTTTCGAGACGGCCGCCGTACTACTTGGCTATCTCGGCAACAATCATCAGAATAACTCCATAATAAAGCAAATCAGAAAAGAAAAACAAGATCAACCATTATCAATATCAAAGAATTAATTTTTGAATTTCTTTTTTTCAAATTCAAAAAAAAAGTAAATACAAAATAATTTTGTGACAGTATCATCAAGAATACATTATATTTCAAAAATCCATCTTTGAAATAAGAAACTAAGTCAAGAAATGACAATCATAATAGAATTATTTGTATATTGAAATCAAATTCAAATCAACACAACAGAAACATCGATCATTTTTGAAAGATAAACAAAAAATACCTCAAAGTAGCAACAAATTCTATGGGATTAAACCTAAAGGACATAGTAGTTAGAGAAAAAACTACCCTCGAAGCCTTTTCCAACAAAGTAGTTGCCATAGATGCATACAATGCAATCTACCAATTTTTAGCAAGTATCAGGGGGGCAGATGGATTACAGTTAACAGATTCTGAAGGAAGAATTACCAGTCATCTAAGTGGATTATTGTATAGAAATACAAATTTCCTATCATTGGGAATTCAACCAGTATACGTTTTTGATGGAAAACCCCCATCACTGAAAACAGCTGAAATTGAGCGTAGAAAACAAATCAAAAGAGACGCCACCGTGAAATATGAAAAAGCAGTTGCCGAAGGAAATATGGAAGATGCAAGGAAATTTGCACAGCAAACAACCAGCATGAAAGATGGAATGGTAAAAGAATCAAAGCAGCTTCTTACTCATTTTGGAATTCCATATATCGAAGCACCATCTGAAGGAGAAGCAACAGCTGCACATCTAACTAATACAGGACAAGCATATGCTTCTGCCAGTCAAGATTATGATTCAATATTATGTGGTGCAAAAAGACTAGTAAGAAATTTTACAAGTAGTGGAAGACGTAAGATTCCAAATAGAAATACCTACATCGATGTACTTCCAGAAATTATTGAAACTCAAAAAACCCTAGATGGAATTGGATTGACTAGAGAAGAATTAATTGATGTCGGGATTTTGATTGGTACAGATTTTAATCCAAATGGTTTTGAAAGAATAGGCCCAAAGACTGCAATGAAACTAATTAAACAACATTCAAGATTGGAAGATATTCCACAAATTCAAGAACAATTAGAACAAATAGATTTTCAACAAATAAGGAAGATATTTCTAAATCCAGAAGTTGCAGATGTCGATGAAATTGTATTTGATGAAGTAAATTATGAAGGAATAACAAATTATCTAGTCAAAGAGAGGGGGTTTTCAGAAGATAGAATTCAGTCTACATTGAATAGATTGAAAAAAGCATTAGAAAAAAAGAGTCAAAATCTAGATCAATGGTTTTAAGAAAATTCAATTTAATAACTAGTCCACCTAATTTTAAAAAATGCCTCAAACAGAAGCAAGAAAAACGCTCAAAGATGCACCCATCATGTGGAGAAGAATCAATTCCATAGGCATAATTTTAGATTGTAATTCCACATATGCTGCAAATTTAGGATATGTCAAATCAGAGATATTCGGTAAACCAATCTTTGAACATGTCCCAAAAGACGCCTGGGAAGACATGAATAATTCATTAAAAATATGGTTTGAGACAGGTAAAGTTACGGACAGGAAAATTACATTCAAAAAACAAAATGGCGAAATATTTTCAGGGTTCTTGCAAGCAACTAGTTTGTACGATGAAAACAAAAATTTGATTGGAAGTAATACAGTAATTTTTGATTTGGCACAAATGTCAGATGAAAAAATTGAAGAATATAAAGTATTTTTTAAAGAATCAAATTCTAAATTAGATAAAATTAAAGAAAAAGAATACAATCAATTAGATAAAAATTCAAAATCAGAACATGATGGATTAAAAAAAATGTTTGAGATGTTAGCAAATATTAATTTTAATAAAATAAAAAAATAATTATTTAGAATTTACTTTAATAGATTTTTGAAGTTCATCAAATACATGTTGAACCTCAGTTACAGCTGTCCCATCTTCCAAAGTACTAATATCACCAACTTTTTCATTGTTTCCAATCGCCTTTAGCAATCTACGCATTATTTTTCCACTACGAGTTTTTGGTAATTTTGAAACAAAGTAGATTTGTTTAGGAGTTGCAATTGCACCAATGTCAGTTCTAATTTTATCAGACAACTCTTTTTCTAAAATATTAGAATCTTTTGTAACACCTTGTTTTAAAACAACAAATGCAATAATCACCTCACCTTTAATATCATCAGGAATGCCACATGCTGCAGATTCTGCAACACTCGGGTGAGACACCATGCAACTCTCAAGTTCAGCAGTTCCAATTCTATGGCCTGCAACTTTTAGCACATCATCTGCACGACCTAATAACCAGATATAGCCATCATGATCTTTTCTCGCATAGTCACCTGAATAGTAATAATTTTCATATTTTGACCAGTAGACGGTTTTGTATTTTTCATCATTCCCCCACAACGTCAAAAGCATTCCAGGCCAAGGGTTTTTGATTACAAGATATCCTTTGGTGTTAGTAGGTAAATCATCCCCATTTTCATCAACTATTGCAATAGATACGCCTGGAATTGGCAGTGTTCCAGAGCCAGGTTTGAGTGGAATAGTTTCCAATCCAGGAAGTGATGAAATTAACATTCCTCCAGTTTCAGTTTGCCACCACGTATCAATGATAGGGCATTTTTCTTTCCCTATGGTCTTGAAATACCATTTCCAAACTTCAGGATTTATTGGTTCTCCAACTGTCCCCAATAATCTTAATGATGAAAGATCAAAGGAGTTTGGAATATCATCACCAAATTTCATAAACATTCTCAAAGCAGTAGGAGTAGTGTAAAAAATTGAAACTTTGTATTTTTGTAAAATATCCCACATTCTAGACATATCTGGGAAATCAGGAGCCCCTTCATACATCACTTGTGTTGCACCGTGAAGTAGAGGAGCATACACCAGATAGCTATGACCAGTTACCCAACCAATATCTGCAGTACAAAAAAATACATCAGAATCTTTAATGTCAAAAGCCCATTTGAATGTCGAATACAAATGTGTCAAATAACCTCCAGTACCATGTAAAACACCTTTTGGTTTTCCAGTAGTTCCAGAAGTATACAAAATGTAAAGAGGATGGTCACTGGGTAATTTCTCAGCATCACACAAATCAGAAGACTCATTCATCAATTCAGCCCATAGTTTATCTTTAGATGACATTGAAATTTTATTTTTTGTTCGCTCAAGAACAATTACATGTTCTACAAAACCAAGATCCTTAATCGCATTATCAATTACATCTTTTAGAGGAACAATTTTTCCCCGTCTATATCCACCATCAGCAGTAATGATGACTTTGGAGTTTGAATCATAAACTCTATCTTTAATTGATGTTGCACTAAACCCAGAAAAGATTACAGTGTGAATGGCGCCAATTCTAGCACATGCCAACATTGCAATTGGTAGTTCTGGAACCATAGGGAGATAAATTGTAACTCTATCCCCTCTTTGAACACCCAAAGATTTGAGTACATTTGAGAATTTTTTAACTTGATTGAACATTTCACCATATGTAACATTTCTAGATTCACCATTTTCACCCTCCCATAGAATTGCAGATTTATCAGATTTTGAGGATTGGTGAATATCCAGTGCATTATACGAGGCATTAATCGTGCCTCCAACAAACCATTTAGCAAAGGGAGGTCTCCAATCAAGGGTTTTCTCCCATGTAGAAAACCAAGACAGGTTCTTTGCCTGCTCATCCCAAAAAGATACAAAATCAGCGTCAGCCTTTTTTCTTAAACTTGTGTTATTATTTCCCAGTCCAATATGGAAAATTTCAGACATCAAAAAGTGTATGAAGTTAGATCTTTCTAAGTGTTAAAAAAATAAGATAAAAAAATTATTGTGCTTCCATTCGAGCAAGCCAATCATCATCGTTGTCGTCATGTGAAGTATCTGCTGTCACCTGTTGGGGTGGTTCTGGGAATGCAAATGTCACTTCAGTTTCCATGTGATGTTCCGGTATAGGGGTACCAGATGCTTCAATTGGTCCTGAAGGTATTAGTGATGATGGGGTTGGTGGTTCTGGAAGTATAGACTGAACTACTTGTTGTTGTTCAGGAGTCTCCAGATATGAAACGGTTGATTCTTGGATGTCTGGTGTTGGTGGTTCTGTTATCTCTTGCACTTCCAATTCAAGGTCTGCAATTCTACTCTTTACATTTGCGATTTCTGCTGTTTCGTGAGTTACATGCTCAATTACCTCAGTTGTGCATGATTTCACGGTCTCAAATGTTGCATCAGAGATTTCATTGCTCTTGTATTGTACTCTTGCATCAAACGATAACATTTTTGCAGACTTCATTTGTTCATCTAACTCTATCAATCTTGTATCTAGTATTGCTTTGATTTCACGTTCTGTTTCATCTAATGATACAAGTTTTGACTTGTATTTTTCATGAATGATTTCTGCATCTGCTTTCATATCATCGTTTTCTGAAACGATGTCAATCAATGCTTTCAATCGACGTAGAGTTAATTGTTTTTCACGAATGAGTCTTTGTGAGTCAAGTCTCCATTTTGGAATAAATATAACAACTTCTCCTTGAGCTACTAATTGTTCATATTGGATTTGCTGTAATCCTTGTGAACCGCAGTCAATTCCGACGGACTGAATACTACCGTCGATATCAGTTATTGTTCCTATGACTTTACCCATGAATGTTCCGTACATGTCTTTGACATTTTTACCGATGATTTCGATATCGTCGTTTGTCATGTGTGATGCTTTAGAGATTTGTATAACCGACAAAGTGTAAGTAATGTTTTTAGTTTTAGTGAGATAAAATTCACCAACTTGGCACAGCCAGATGGATAGTAATTTTAAAATTTAGAGACAAAATAGTAGGCTCATGATTCAAAAAGAAGAGTTAGAACAGATTTTAAATTTCGTTGCCAGTCTATGGACTGAATCTACAAAGGACCCAAATAACAAATCAATGGCGACTTTGCCAAATGATTTCTGGATGAATTCAATTGGCGGGAAAACTGCAAAAAAAGGATTTTGGGTTACGACATTAATGTATACTGAAAATGAAGCAGATGCAGAGTCATTCAAACAAGTACTGTTAAGATGGCAAGCAAAAGGTCAAGACAAAAATAAAGACAAGGGACCCGATCTAATTCAAATTGGAAAAAAGAAATAGACTATTAATAATTGTGAAACACCACATCAGTATTGTCAGAATTCTCAATTAAAGAAAAAAAGATTCTATCAGATCACTTTTCAAATACAGAAGGTAACGTCTTTGCAATAATTACTCCACGGCAAGTAGATCGTGGTGCATTGATGTCAAGATATAGTCGAACTGACAAAAGTATGAGGCGAATTTTTCTTGATGAATTTTTACAAAATAAAAGTAGAGGAGAGGAATTTTACAACCGAGTACTTTTAGAATATGGTGATGACTCAGTTGCAGAATTAGGTGAAGCGCAAATTGCAATTGAGGGGTTGTCAAACATTGCAGTAAAAAAAATTGAGGATAGACGAATAGGGTTATCATATTTAGAAAAATCATCTAGATATGTTGCATGGAATAAAAAAGAAAACGGTAAATACAGATTTTATAGAGATCCTGAAATTATGAAATCTCGTTTTGCAGATATGTATGAAGAGAGTTGTAATTTTTCATTTGATATTTATTCAAAAAATATAGAACCAATGATAAAATACATCAGAGAAAAGTATCCAATAGAAAAATATAGTTTTAAAGATTCAAAAGATGGAAAAGAAAAATTATTTTCTAAATTAAAAAATGAATCAGACATAAAATCTGCAAATATGATTTACAGAGGATCCACTAAAGCCAAAGCTCTAGATATTCTTAGAGGGTTATTGCCAGCATCAACTTTAACCAATGTTGGAATTACTGGAAACGGAAGAGCATTTGAATATCTATTGACAGTTTTAGGCTCATCTGAACTAAAAGAAGAGCAAGATTTAGCCTTGAAAATCAAAAAAGAGCTTGATACTACAATCAAATCATTTGTGAGACGAGCAGATGACAAATATGGTAATGCATTTCAAAAATATCTTAGAGACATAAAAAATAAATCAAAATCAATTACCGTTAAAGAAATCAAATCAAGACCAAAGAAAGGAGTAATTACAAAACTTGTAGATTATGAATCAGAGAAAAAATCCATAGACACAATTATCACCAGTATAATGTATGAGCAATCTCCAAGTACGTCATACCAAGATATTTTACAACAAGTAAGAAAAATGTCAAAAGGAAAAAAAATCAACATAATTAATGAATTTACAAAGATTCGTACAAACAGACGTCATAGACCTTCAAGGGCTTTTGAAAATATCTATTATACATTTGATTTATGCAATAATTTTGGAATGTTTAGAGACTTACACAGACATAGAGCACTCACACTTGAAAGGCAGTTACTAACAACGGATCACGGGTATAATATGCCAAATGAAATTAACGTTTTAGGGATTGCCAAAGATTTCAAATATTGTATGAATAAAACAAAAGAGACATTTGATAAAATTAGAACAAAATATCCAGAACAAGGACAGTATGTAGTAAACTTTGGATACAACTATCCCTATTTTATGAAATTTAATCTAAGAGAAGCATGTCATTTGATTGAATTAAGAACAGTTCCACAAGGACATGTAGATTATAGAAGAGTCGCACAACAAATGTTCAAAGAAATTAACAAAGTGCATCCAAATCTAAGTAAAATTATGAAGTATGTGGATATGAAAGAATATGATTTAGAGAGATTTGAATCAGAGAAAAGAACAGAAGAAAAGAGAAAGAAATTAAGAAAATAGAAAAATATTATAACATCAGAATAATTAAAAATACCATGACAGAAAAAATTGCAAAAAATCCTGAAGAATGGAAAGAGCAGTTAACTCCAGATCAGTATGAAATTTGCATTAATCATGGAACAGAACCTCCATTTTCTGGAAAATATAACAATACCAAACTAGAGGGTTCATTCAAATGCACATGTTGTGGAGAGGAGCTTTTTTCATCAGATTCAAAATTTGATTCAGGTTCAGGATGGCCAAGTTTTTGGCAACCAATTTCAGAAGAAAAGATAGAATATGTTTCAGATACGGCTTACGGGACGGTTCGTACAGAAGTCAATTGTAACAAATGTGGTGCACACTTAGGCCATGTATTTGATGATGGCCCAAAGCCAACAAATCAAAGATATTGTATTAATTCAATTTCATTACAGCATGAAAAAGATGAATCTGTTCAATAGTCATAGATTAAGAAAGGTATGCCAGTGATGAAAGAATATTCAAAAATTATTAATAAAACACAATTAAGAATAATAAAATCAAGAGAAATACCATGAACGGCAATAATGAAACAAGAAGAGAAGAAATAATTTGAGAATCATATTATGTGGTTTTGGGGTTGTAGGTCAAAGCTTAGTAAAATTATTTGATTCAAGATCAGAGGATCTGTATGCAAAATACGGATTAAAACCAAGGGTTGTAGGAGTCTTTGATAGTAAAGGAAGTGCAGTAGACCCAGCAGGATTAAATTTTAACAAACTCATAGAGGTAAAGAAAAAATTTGGAACTGTAAAAAATTATGCAGATATCAAAAATTCAATGTCTGGAATTGACATGTTAAAAAATGTCGATGCAGATGTTCTCATTGAAACTACAGCAAGTAACTACAAAGATGCAGAGCCTGGAATGACTCACATCATTACAGCTATGAAAAAAGGCATGCATGTAATTTCAGTAAATAAAGGTCCACTTGCTTTGGCATTTCCATCACTACTAGAACTTGCAACATACAATCAGGTGATGCTCAAATTTAGCGGAACTGTAGGTGGAGGAACCCCAATTCTAGATTATGCAAAAAATAGCCTAAGTGGAGAAAGAATCACATCATTTGCCGGAATATTAAATGGAACTACAAATTACATTCTAACAAATATGGGTACAGGGGTAACTTATGAAGAAGCATTAAAAGATGCAAAAGACAAAGGATACGTTGAAGCTGATGAGTCTTTAGATTTAGACGGACTAGATGCTGCAGCAAAATTAGTTATTCTTGCAAACTGGATCATGGGAATGAAAGTAACACTTCCAGATATCAACTGCACAGGCATACGAAAAGTTACAGTTGATGATATCAAAAAAGCTGCTAAAAATAATTGTACAATTAAACTAATTGCATCTTGTAACAAAGAACTTATCGTAGGACCAAAAGAAGTGTCAAATGATGATCCACTCTGTGTAAACGGAACACTGAATGCTATTGCTTTTACATCTGAACATTCAGGCACTCAAACAATTATTGGTAAAGGAGCAGGAGGCATGGAAACAGCTAGTTCAATTCTTAGGGACTTGTTAGACATCAGACAAGAGATTGCTAGAGATTGAAATCTAATTTAATTTCAAAAAGTGAAACTACAGCACTTTTAAAAACAGTTTCAGAAAGATGGGGGATTGAATTTCCTAAAATTAAAAATGTCAAAGTTCACCAGATTTTAGATGATGCACAAATCATCACAGGTGATGGGATAAAGATATTGAAAGTTGATGATAATTATTTGCCATTTTTAACAGAGATTGAAATGTTAAAGAAATTTCCAGCAATTACAGTTGACATGGGAGCAGTGAAATTCATGTGTAAAGGTGCAAATCTTATGAGACCAGGAATTAAAGAATTTACAGAATTTAAAAAAGATAATCTAGTGTGTATTGTAGAAGAATCTCAACATAAATTTTTGGCAGTTGGAAAAGCAATGGTAGATAGTTCAGAATTAGAAAGCATGGAAAAAGGAGAAATCATAGAAAACATCCACTATATCTCAGATAGATTTTGGGAAACAGGAAAAATAATTTACGATTAAAGCAATTTTTAAAATAATAGTTTTTTTATTTAATATCTTCTGTAAATTCTTCAGTACCGTCTTTTGTGATTACAAGTACATCTAATCCATCACCACTGGCAGAATCTCTAAGAGCTGCTGAACGAACTGCACGTTTAGCTAAATCAACTGCTTCATCTCTACTCATGTTAGGTTTGAATTGAGGATCTAAGACACCCAATGCCATTTCAGCTCCAGTTCCTACTGCAGCATAATCATCAGGTAGTACTGAACCTAATGGGTCCAATGTGTACATTATTGGCTTGTCAACTACACCACCAACAATTACCTGAGTCAACAACGGATAGAATCTTCTTTCATACATCATATTTGACATCATTTTGGCAACTGTGTTAGGAGGAACATCTCTTTTGAGGTCCATTTTTCTAATTTTAGCAAGAGCTGAAATTTGTAAAGTTAAGATTTGCATGTCAGCCACAAGACCAGCACAAGTTGCACCGACTTTGTCAGTAATAGAGAATGTTTTCTTTGTAGATTTACTTACCAAAAAGTTTCCAAATGCGATCCTTTTCTCACTAGCAAGAACGATACCACCATCAAAAGTAATTCCAACAGCAGTTGCTCCTGGCATATATGACATAATTCAAATAATTTTGCCGCATAATAAAGGGCTTTCTACATTTGACGTGTAATTTATGGGCAAAATAATTATAATGAAAATATAGGATAGACTTATGGCTTCTGCAGAGATTAGAGAAAAAATTCTAAACGATGTTGTCTTTATTGGTTTAAGATCTGCAATTGGTGTGATCTTTATTCTTCATGGAATATCAAAATTCAGTCCAGGGTTTGCAGAAAATTTACCAAATATGGGGTTGCCAGTAGAATTACAAATTCCCATTGCATTAGCTGAATTAGTTCCAGGAATTTTAATTCTAATTGGAGTTTTCAGTAGATTATCCGCATCATTAATTTCAATTATTATGTTAGGGGCAATTTTCATGGTGAAAGGTGCATCAAGTATCATAGGTAAAGGCGGAGTGGAATTAGATTTAATTTTACTTGCATCAGTACTTGTAATTATGATAGTAGGGCCAGGTAGAATATCAATTTCCCAAATCATTAAAAAATTACCTAGATGTTTACACTAGGAATTTCCAAAATTATCCATTATTTCACACATACACTTTGTAGTTTTCTTTAACAAATCAATTCTTGCAAATTCATTGGGTGAATGAATAGGTGAAAACATGTATGTGCTACCTATAGAAATGCAAGGAGCTTTTAGAATTTCAACAAATGGGTACATTGGACCAGTGCCAGCATTTGAAACATTTAGAATAGATTTACCAAAGGACTTGTCTGCAGCATCTTTTACTTGCAATACAAATGGGTGAGAAGAGTCAGTTCTTGCAGCTGCCTCACCATGGTAAACTTTGATGTCAATATCTGCGAATCCTTTTGATTTTAGGTGATTTTTTAATCGTAATACTTGTTTTTTGGGATCCATTTTAGGAATCAATCTAAAATCTATTTTTACCAATGCATTACCAGGAAGAACTGTTTTTGCGCCATCTCCAGTGTAGCCAGAAACAAAACCGGCAACATTACAAGTGGCTCCCCCAACCATGGCCTTTTTTGCATCCATTCCTTTCATATTTCCTACAAATGATTTAATTCCAAATTCTTTTTTGAATGCATTTTCATCAAATGGTTCTTTTTGGATTATTTTCAAATCATTTTTAGATAAAGAGGATACTTCTTTGTACCAGTCTTTGATGAGAATTTTTCCATCAGAATTTCGAAGTGTATGTACAGCTTCAATTAATCTCCATGCAGGATTTTTAATTAATACTGCCAAGCTTGAATGTGCATCTCTAATGGATTCTTTTACAGACAATTCAACAAAAAGTAATCCTTTCATTCCAAGCCCTATGATAGGTCTATTTTTTGCATCAACATAGCCAAATTCCCAAATCACACCATCACAAGAAAATTTCTTTTTGTATTTTTTCAAATATTCTTCAATATGAGCACTGCCAGTTTCTTCTTCACCTTCAATTACAAATTTTACATTACAAGGTACATCACCTGTTGTTTTCAAACATGCCTCAACAGCCTTGATTCTAGTGATTAACTCACCCTTATCATCAGTTGCACCACGTCCAAAAATTTTATTTCCTTTTCTAATGCCACTGAATGGAGGGTCGTCCCATAAATCAAATGGCTCTACAGGTTGAACATCATAATGATTGTAAAACATTAGAGTTTTTTTTGGATTTTGTTTTGATTTTACTTCACCAAAAACTATTGGTGCAACGCCTTTCTTTAATCGTAAAATTTCTGATTTGATTCCAGATTTTTTTAACAACTTTTGAACAAGAGTTGCACATTTTTCAATTCCCTCATTTTTTGCTGAAACGCTTGGTTGACGAATTAATGTCTGTAAATCAGAAACAAGTTCATCCAAGTGAACATCTACATGTTTTATCGGAATCATTCTAGTCACACTATTTTATCAAAAGGCTTCATTACAGATGGAATTTCATCTAAAAGATCCATCGAAGTCATGTGTAATCCCAATCGTTTTTGTGCAGATTTACCTGCCAATCCATTGATGAATGTGGCCGCAGCTGCAGATTCTAAAGGATTTCTGTTATTTGATAATAATCCAGCAACTAATCCAGAAAGGACATCACCAGTTCCGCCAACTGTCATTGCAGGAGTTTTTTTATCATTAAGATATGTGGTAGTACCGTTAGATACAACATCAGTTGCACCTTTTAGCAAAACCGTAATTCCAAATTCTTTTGCTTTGGTTTCTACAAGTTTAATTCGCTCATTCTTAGAATCAGATGGAACAACCCCAAACAATCTCTTAAATTCCCCTGCATGTGGTGTCACTACAACATTCTTGTTTGCTAAAAGTGGTAAAACATCAGGAATTAGTGCACTAGCGTCTAAAGATAACCTTACATCTCTATCCAACAAAGATTTTACAAAATGTAACAAAGAGTTTTTTTCTTGTATTGCAAGTCCCATTCCAATTGTTGCAGAATGTAAATTACGAGGTAAAGCCCCAATCAATTTGTTTACTGCCCCCAAAGTTAGTTTTTGATCAACTAGAGGAATCACTATCAAGTTTGGTGAAATCGCACGTGTCGGGGTGACATTGACTTTTGGAACACAGGTATAAACAAGATCAGTGCCGCATTTCAATGCAGCAAGTGAAGACAATATTGGAGCACCATGGTAAATGTAGCTTCCCCCAACAACTAGAACAATGCCATTATCACCTTTTCTAGATGTAGATTTTCGGGCAGGAATGAATTTTTTAACCAAAGATGTAGTTAGATCCTTTCTCACCATACAACACTCTCTAAAAAATGGATGAATAAATCTTGTTTTAAAGTATGAAGAAAGTACTAGGCAGATTTTTTGGTTGTCTTTTTTGTTGTTTTAGAACTAGCTTTTTTAGTAATTTTTTTAGCACTAGTTTTTTTAGCGGTTTTTGAAGGAGTCTCAGAAGGGATTTCAGAAAGTTTTAATTTTTCTGCAGCTTTTCTAGATTTTCTTCCAAAAAATGCTTTTCTTGCAAAGCAAAGATAGGTAGTATGTCCGATCCCTTGGAAAGAATGTCTTGTTTTTCCTTCTCTAGCTTCAATAGTTCGTATAATATGTTCAGTGGATTCAATATCAGTAAATTCATTTTCAACTAGTGCAATCGTCAATTTTTCTAATTGATTCATTGTAGGACAAATAGCAAATACACATCCGCTTCCTTTTAGCATCTGTCTAACTTGTGGAATTACAGTCCATGGATCCCCTAAATCAATAAATGCCACATCCATATTCTCCAAGGGCATTTTTTTAGCAATCTTCAAATCCAGATTATGTTGAGTAACATATTTTGAAACTCCTGCTTTTTTGATGTTTTTTTCAGCTATTTTCATAAAATTTTCATCTACATCAAATGTGTATACATGTCCACGAGGTTTTACAACACTAGCAACAAAAGAAGTCAATGAGCCACTACCGGTTCCAATTTCTAAAATTTTTTGTCCATCGCCGATTCCGGCTCTTGCAATAATGTATCCAATATCTTTTGGATAGACAATTTGTGTGCCGTGTTGGATTTTCATCACATAATCATACATTGTTGGCTCCAAAAGATAAACATACTTGTCCTTGTTAGTCATTAATCTAGAACCATATTCTTTGCCTATTGCATCAGCATGTTTGAGTACACCGATGTGAGTATGAAATGATTCTTTTTTAGAAATTTTTGTTAACCATTTTTTTGAATTATTATAGAAGAATAGTACAGGGGAATTATTCTTAATTATAGCCATGTATTTTGCCTAAAATTTTTAGATAAGAATCTACTGATTAGAGATATTAGTTTGGAAATTAATCATAGTTAGTCATACATCAAAGTTTTTTTCCAATTCTAAAACAAGCACATGAAATTAACAGTAAAGTTGATGTGTTAAAAACCCCACATAGGAAATACATACAAAAAATTACCAATAATTGCTAAAAGGAATGAAGTAAACACCAAGAAACGCATTGTTTTATTTGGAATTTTATAGATAATAGTTATTAGTCCTACGGCCATTACGGGTAAAAAGTAGATCATGTAATACGCAAAAGTGTCTCTTAGTACATCTATCATCAAGTATGGAACAAAGAAAGCAAATCCAGAAAATATGAAAATTACATCTTTGGAAAGAGGTACTTTATTTTTAACTCTCTGGAATAAGGCATAGCATATCAACACAATACAACTCCAAAAACCAACATGCCACCAAGAATAGTTAATCATTGATTGAACCCATAAAGTTGAGTATTCTTTTTGATGTATCTCATATCCTTCTTCATCTATGTATACTAGGTCAGATCCATATCGCAAATGGTGAATGGTTTCACCACCTTCAATTGGGAGAAATGATGCGATGAATTCATTTTCAGTAGCCTCCTGTTGTGTGTAGTATCCATTTGTAAACATCACCTGTAAATGATGTATAGGATTAGTTATTTGAGATACATAGTTGAACTGTTCAACTGGTTTTTGATATATTTCAGTAGTACTCATCGTTACATCAAATCGCATAGAACCAGATTCAAAGTTCTCATTAACTGCAAAGTATTCAGGATGTCTTGTAGAGTATTCCAAAACGGTTATGGTATTGTCATAGATTGCTAGAGGCACCAAAAATGCAACTGTAATTATTAACAGTGAAATTAGCGAAGTCTTGATGAATTCCAAACTCGGCTTTCGTATAGTTCCGACGACCCCAAGGATAATTTTTTCTTTATTATTGAGAATATGATACAGTACAATGAACATAACAAAGAATATTGCAGTTTCTTTGATTAGAGCAGATAGTCCTATTAATAATGCTGCAAAATAGTACTTTTGCCTAAAATATAGATAGATTGAGAAAAATCCTAGAGCCATAACTGGCATGTCCCTTAACATCAATGATGAAGATACAAAGATCACAGGACTAAATGCCATAATTATACTAGTCATCAATGCAATTTTTTTAGTTGACACATGTTCAACTACTTTGTAATAAAAATACAAAAAGACCATTCCGAAGATAACAATTGGGAATCTCCAAGATACCCAGTTGTCTCCAAACACATAGACAAATGGAGATACAATAAAAGATAGTCCAGGAAGCTGATATGGAGCATGATCAATTCCCAACATGAACCATCTCATAAAATTCGTAAAGAATATCTCATCTAGCACCTCAAAATTTGGATGTGATATTACAAACATGTGAATTGAAAAGGATGTAAAAATAATATAGATAATGTTAATTTTTTGTAACTTTTTTGAGATAGTTTGTATGATATCCACTAGTTTCAATTTTAAAAGTAATTATATTAACATTAAATTATTCATCTTTCCATTATCGTTTGGTTATTAGTTAAAAATACAGATATCTGCGGGTTTTTCTTGACTTTCTATGAATGTCCAAATTATTCAATAGTCTTAAGTCTGTAGATTTTAAATGATTTACACATGGATTACATATGTAAAAAATGCGGGACGTCTTGTAGGAGTTCTAGAGGAATCGGTAAAAATTTCAAGCTCTGCGACAGATGTAATAAAATAAGACAAAAAGAGAGTAAAAAATAATTTTAAGCGTTAATCTATACGCTTAAGTTCAAAATTTGAAGCAATATAGTAATGATAAAAAATTCCAAGTCAGATCCTTTGAAAGAATTAGAAAAAAAACTTAGCAGAGAAATAAAAAAAGTTTCTGAGGATTTAATAAAAGAAAAACTAGATAAGAAAAAACTAGACTATGACACAATATCATTAATTCTAGAAGTTTTTGGCAAATCTAAATTTCAATGGAAGCCAGAACACTTTGATACATTTGATTCTACTCCGGATGGATTCAGAGGAAAAACATTACCCAAAAATCAAAGAGAGTGTGTCATGTTAGGTGTTAGATTAGGAACTATGCGTGGGAAAATAATTTACAATCTAAAAAATAATCAAATCACAGAAAAGCAACGTCAAGAAATAGATGATTTGACATGGAGCTTGGTATGGTATTCATGGCAAGAAGCAAGGATACTGTATGAACGTGTAAATGAAAAAATCAAGGAAGACTAAATTTCAAATTAAATTACATCTAAAAACAATCATCAGATCCAATAATAAATTCAAAGTGTTAATTAGTTTGAAAAATGCAGGTATTGTGCTGATGATTATATCAAAGGGTTCTCTCTGATTTCCTCAAAATTGATGAATATTGCCGAATTATGAAGCTGTTTCTTATTCATGTATGAATGAGATTTGAAAAGAAAAACAAGCCCAAACCAACATGAATAATCCTATTTGATCGAACGTTTAGAAATTTAACCTAAAAGTAATTATTTTTAATTCTGGTTTTTTAAGAAAAACCTAGACGTATTGATTTCAATGAGTCAGAGACATCTCGCGGTGTTAGCTGGAAGAGCCCATTGCTCACATAAACTAGTTAATGCATTTTCAGAGTCTCCATAGTGAAGGAGACTGACTTTTTTTCCGTGGTAGAAATAAACAAAATTTATCCTCAACTAGTCCAAACAGTATTTTAATAGCAAACCAGACAATATATTAAATTGACAGAAATTCAATTAGCCGGATCAGGTGGATGGGTAAATGCAGAACTAACAGACGAGCAAGTAACCAAATCAAAACTTGTTCCAAATATGGATAAGCATTTTTTATCATCACTTGAAAAATTAGATACCGAAAAAATGCTGAAACACTTTTGCAAACAATGCAATTCAGAATTTAATGGTCCAACTCAAATACAAATTGAAGAACAACCAAACGAAGTAGTTGCAGATGGATTAACTTTGATAGAAAGAGGTCAATATACTTGTCACAAGTGTAACTCAATTATTGGAGAATACAGAGTATTTCAGAAAAAGGACTAGTAATAGTCACCTAAATAATTCTAACTTTATTATTTTCATCAGCCCAAATAATGCGTATTCATTAAATAAAGCAATTTTTTACAAGCATTATGTCAAATCAAAAATGCGTATCATGTGGAATTGGTTTCTTTTCTCCAACAGGGGCAGAGAAATGTTCCAAATGTGCAGGAAGTGAATCAGCAGGACAAGAAGGTCATGATTCCTGTGGTTGTGGACACAGCCATTAATTCTTTTTTTCTATAACATGAATATACGGACAGGGAATAACTAGACTCATGACAAAAACATCTCAAGAAATGAAAGATTTAGTTGAAGAATTTATCAAAGTTACAAACATCAATTATGAAGATCAAACAGAAAAAATTAAAGAAAAAAGTAAAATTATAGATTGGCAGTTTCATGTAGGAACAAATGTCATAGTTAGTAAAAATGCAAACAGATCAGACAGAATTCACGTAAATGTAAACATGCGATTCCCGTCTCAAGATACAAAATTATTGGTAATGAAAAATCAATTATTTTCTAAAGCAATAATAGAGATTAGTGAGATTTGTACAACCTGTAATGCAGGTCACCAATGGATAAAAGATGGAGAAAATATCGTAGGTTTGGCAATATTCTCCCATGTAGATGAACAAATTCTAGATAGAGTTTCATTCCACAATACATGGGATAACGTTGCAAGAGTATCAGGACATGTTCAAAAAATTCTTCGGTCTAATTTTAGTGGATTTTCAGCACAAAATAATACCACAGATGCAACAATTGACAAGTCAATGTATGGTTAAACAGAAAACCGAAATGAACATACACTAGTAAAATAGAGCAAAAATGAAATGATTTCATTTGATCACAGAATCCTAAGTGAATATAGAATAAAAATAGCAAAAATAGAGACACTTGCAAAGTCCATTTTAGATCATAGAGAACCAAAAGGTGAAGAAGCAAAAGGAGCATCAGAGTTTCTAGACGTCATGATCAATGAGACGGACAAATTTTATGAAAATAACAGTACAGTGTTATCAAACCACGGAAAGAGACCACATGCACGTTCTCGTCTGGCAGAAACTAAAGAATGGAATGAGAATGTAGAAAAATTTTATGAGAAAAATCCACGAAGAAGACCAAGAAAATAATCAATCAGACCAATAGCCGTTTAGAGAGTATTAGTCACGTGTAAAATATATCTAAAATTAATTAGATTTTTGAATATTTTCTGTTACTTTTTTTAATTCAGAAAGAATCAGAACAAGGATTTCCTTTTCACTCAATTTTAAAAGTTCCACGGTTTCTTCTTCGGTGAATTTAATTTCTTCATTTATTTTTGCATATGTATCAAGATCAGCCATATATCAGGATAGGAATATGACGGATGGTTAAACTTTCCTATATCTAATGGAGAGCATTAAACAACAATTGAGTAAATCTGACATCTATTTTTATAGATGAGAATGTTAAATTATCTAACAAATCACATTTATCACTTATTCAAAAAATAAGAATTAATTGGCACGGAGTCCTGCGCTTTCACGTTCTACTGCCATCTGATACTGTGATAACACATGTGCATCACTACTTTGATCATAATCATGGTAAACCATATCCTCACCACTATCAACAAAAGATTTTTTGGGAATTTGCAGACATTGAGTATACTCTAGATACAAAATTGCCAATGTATCTCTAGCATTTGGAAGTCGTTCATCTCCTGAAAGATTGCATCTAATTGAATAATCCAACATCTCATTGCGTATGTCATAATCCATGTTCAATGTGATATAATGGAAAGATGTGAAATTCATGGCAGTCAATTCTACACGGGAATTTCTGTTATTATGATTTTTTAGAACTTCGCTGGCATCAGGGTATTTTTCTTTGAATTTTAAGTAGACCTGTTCACTGCTAAAAATTTTCATTGCATCATCATTGGTGAGTTTTGGAGTTAGAATATCACCCCAATCTCGCTGCGTATTTGAAACAATGTTGGGTATTATTGTAATTAGAAACAAAGAAAAGAAAACCAACCCTATTGCGATTGTAATAGCAATTCCAATTTTTAGTAATCTTTCCAATGTTAGAATACCTCAAGCAAAATATTTTTCATCGATAGTATTGTAAGTGATTTTTTGTTTATACCGTTTGATAAAATCTTAATTTTACCAAATTTAGGACGTATAAAAAAAATAGATGAAGGTAATCTAGACAGAATCTAGATCACCTCTTGACGTGTTTATTACCTTGAAGATTTTGACAGTATAGTCACCTTCAAAAAAATTGGTAACATCGCCTTCATCTATTGACAACACTCGAAACTTGTATTCAAAAGAGTCATCACCTTTCAGATTTACCTGTGCAACATGAATAGGATCGTCTTCAATTGATTTGAAGATTTGTATAATCACAGGGTATCCTTGAAATGGATCATTAACTTTGCCTTTGATAGTACCCCAAGGCAGGGTGTTGTTTTCTGGGATACTCATAACAGTGATTGTTTTTTCAAGACTTATCTCATCATCCAATTTTAACACTGTAGTTTGAGATGTTGCTGCAAACACGGGCACGTCTAACAAAAAAACAGACATACTCAACATTATTCCAAAAAAACATAACGTTGCCAATTTTTTCGCGTCTACTCTGTTACAAGTTCTTGATATGTCTGATGCAGAAATTACACTCATGCTGACAAACCACACTCTAATTTTTGATGGCTTCTTGATTTGTTTTGACTTGAAATCAAATCACTAGGGGTTAGATTATTCAAACAAGAAGAATCCACCATATTGGTATCATTTATTTTTTCCATGTGGTTCCACTGCAAAGATGAGAATCCATCTCGGGAGAAAAATCTGGTGTCCAAAGATCTCATTTAATCATCTCCTCAACACTAGTTTGGCGATGCAGTTGTACAAGATGACAAATCATCATGTTACATACAATCTGATTGTCGGGGAACAAAGATTGTACAGGCATTCTTAATATCTCTCCTCAAATAAAACCCAAGATAGGCCCATCAAATCCTCAACAGAGAACGTGGATGGTTTTGCTTGTTGCAAGGGTTTTGACACTGCTTTTACAGGATTGCTTGCAACCTGAGTTTTAGAAGGCGAGTGTTGCCAATTGTGTATGATTTGCTGCTTCATGACAATATTGAGCCTGAGTTATATATAACAAGAGATACCGTATATCGGTATGCCTTTAGAAAATGATGAAGTGTATGGAAATTTACAAAATTACAAGATGTATCTTCGTCCCAACGCACATGTCCACTACGGATCACCTGATGGAAAAAAATCAGCATTAAGCAAGCACCAACAAAATGTTCAGAATTTGTTAAAAATAATGAGTAAAAATGAATCAATGACCACGTGGGATTTAGCAAAAATATCCATACCAAATGATATATCCAAACTACGTGAACGTGAAAAAATTTACAGACGATTGCTAGTTGGTAGAAAAGACAAGGGGAAACATTCAGACGGAGTTTTAGATTTGGGACTAGTAGTAAAAGATGGAAAAAGTATCAAGACAGGAATAGCTGACAAGTACAGACTGTCACTGTATGGTATTTTGTACTGCATTGATATATTAAATATTGATAAAAATGAGATTGATAAAATTGCAAAAAAATATTATAAAATATTGCCAAAAGTTTTCGGCAAATGGGAATATCTAAAATCAAAAATAGGAGACAGAGTATATGGAATTAAATTATTAGCAAACGGATTACTTGCAGACAACCCTCAAATTCAAGTTCAGTCAGGAATTCCATTCTATGAGTTAATGTCATACTTGCATATAAAATATCAAAGAAACTTTGAACATATTTCAGAAGAAAAACTTGCAGAACAAATATCGTATTGGTTTTATATTAATTTGTTATATCAGTCAATTCAAAAAGACAACAATACAAGTACAGGTATCAATAGTTTAAATTACATATTTGAAGATGACATAAAATTAAAGAAATGGTTTATGATTTTTTTTAAGGAATCAAAAAAATACTATTATGAAAGATACAATGTTTTAAGAAGATCAGAGATCATGTAACGTTGTTAATTTTTTGAAGTAATAATGTTATTTAATTCACTGAGATCAAAAGGTTTTGTAAGCAAACCAAACAATCCAGAAGATTCAGCCTTTTCAAATTCTTTATTATTTATAGTATAAGAGGATGTAAACACTATTTTTGCATCAGGGTCATCTTTTTTTATTTTAAAAAATGCATCATATCCGTTCATTACTGGCATCTTTAAATCCATCAGAACAATATCAGGACTGAATTCTTTGTATTTTTTGATGGCTTCTTCTCCATTTTTAGCAGTAATTACCACATAATTTTCATATTTCAGCATGTATTCTGTTGCCTCTAAAAATTGCGTATCATCATCAACTAATAAAATTCTAGGATTGGGCATCATTATCTCCTAAATTGAGAATTACTAGTCAATATTAGAATGATCATTTAGGCAGTATAATTGAGAATACTACAGGATTAGTAGAAGCATGTATGGTTCCTTTGTGCTGTTCCACTATATTCTTGCAACTAGAAAGACCCAATCCAGTACCCTCTAGCTTGGTGGTAAACAACGTATCAAAAATATGTTTCAAATTTTTAGAAGTGATATTAGGGCCAGAGTTTTCAAACTCAATTTTAACATCATAAGAAGTTTCAGATATGTTAATTGTCACATGTCCTTCGTTTTTGCCAATAGACTGGAGTGCATTTAAAATTATATTTACAAATACAATTAGCATCTTCTCATGATCAAAATTTATGATTGCATCATTTTTTGTGATGTTAATTTTAACATTTGATTGGATGTCCAATGTTCCAAGTGCTTCCTGAAGAGTTTGATTGATTGAATATGGTTTTAGTATTATCGGAGTTGTCCTCACATAGTTTAACACTTCTTCAATTTGATGTGAAATACGTCGTACAGACAAGTTAATTCGATTTATTTCTCTAGAGATAATTTTATTTTCGGCATTGTTTTCTTTTTCAATTATTACTCCCGCATTTTTAATTGTGCCCAACGGATTACGTATATCATGGGCAATATTAGAAGAGAGTTGTCCAATTACTGTAAGTTTTTCTTTTTTGAAGCTTTGTGTACGCTTTAGCAGCAATACTAACAAAACAACAATGGTAGACATTAATAGAAAAACAGTCTGAATCTTAGTAAAGAAAATTATTTCATCAATTTCTTGATTTATGGATTGCGTAGGAGTGACTACTGCAAACAAGAATTCATTTTTGTCACTGACATTTACAGGAATTGCAGAATTTATCCTCTCACCTATGTTATCATCTAGGGTGAAAATCACAGTCTCCAAATTACCTTGCAAAACATGTAGAATGTGTTCATTTAAGAAAGAATTATGATCAATGTCTTGCTGAATTTCATCATCAAAGAAATTCTTCCCTACATTTTCCATATTGGGATGTATAAGCAATATATTATTTTCATCCATAACCATTAGGAATTGTGATTCCACATCGTAGATATTCCCATGACGCTTAAAAAATTCGCTTGATGGAAATGTTACAAGCAATAGTCCCTTAGTGATGCTTGTTTTTTTGTCAATTACAGGCAATGTAATTGCAATTTCAGGTTCATCAAACATAGACGTGTTAATCGTTAGTATTTTTGATTTAGATGTCACCACATTTTCTTCAGAGGTAAGTAGATCATCTAATCCTTTGACAGTTGCTCCAACAAAAGAAGTTTGATTTTTGCTTGCTTGGGAAAGAACTGTAAAGTCATTATCAATTGCAAGAATTTGTGCAGTAGGCGAGATAGAATTTATACGATTAAATGTTTGTTCTATAAGGCGATTTGATTCTTTTGTGCCAAGATCATTTTGCAGTTCATCAAATTCTACAAGAAGAGTCAGTTCAAATATAATTAACTCCAATTCAGAGTTTATGTTTTTAGATATTGATTTTGTGATAATTTCTTGTATTTCAATTTGATTCTTAATAATTGTATTTTTGATGTTTTCTTCTTCTACGCTATAAATTTCAACTGTGATAAGCATCAGGGAAATAATTATTGCAAATGTTATTGCATACCACGTTAAGTTTTTCTTGTTTTGAGATAACAATTTGAATCAAATCATTTTGTCAGGTTGGGATTCATAAAGTATTCTAATCTTTTGTAGGAAATCCATGCAGATCTACAAATATTTTATTAAAAATGAGGGCATTAAACTGAAACTACAATACCCTTTCGGAGTTTAAAATTTGAACTATAATTTAACATAGGAAATACTGACTTTTTGTTTTAATTACTGACTATTTTGATAGTTAGGATTCTCATATGGTGGTTCAAGCCCACGGGGATTCAACCACCTTTTTGAGGATTTTTTAGAAATTCATCTTGAGGACTATAGCATGTGCGTAGAATTTCTATTGTTTCAGAATTGTCAGTTAGTGGAATGTTTAGAGCAGATTGTCCACGAGAATTTTTTTCTTGATGATATTCATACTCAACATCATCTATAATTATCACAAATGGTGCATTTGGAGGATTTTCATAATTAGAATTACAATATTTCAAATTTCCACTAGGTACACCAAATGGCAAATCTAAAGACAATAATCCGGATTTATCCTTTGGAGTGATTGACACAGTTAGAGTTTGATCTTCATAGATCATTTCATCAAACATAGCTCCTGTTATCTCAAAATACGCAAAACTCACCATACCATTTGCCCAAATTGCAGCTTGTGCTCTCATATCGACTTTATTTTCATAATGTACATACCATCCAGTTTTTTCTGCCATGTGTTCAGATATGCAAGCAAGTTCTCCAGTAGGTCTTTCTACCAGTAAATGATCTTGATTAGGACATGTGATGTCCGATAATGGATAATAATCTACCTGAGTTTTTAGTGTTCGAAAGATAGGAGTTCCAAGACATTTTTCTCCTTCAATACATTTTGCAGAGACATCTGAAATTACAAGTGGAATTAATGCAGTTGTAAATAGTAAAACTATGATAATTCCTAATTTTTTTGATTTCATTTTCTATTCTCATTGTAATTAGGACAACCATTATCTCTTGCCCAATCCATATCTCCAAATTCTGAATTTTTACAATATCCAATACCAATATTCCCATATTCTGATTCTGCTAATGCTTCATTGAGATTCACACCGTTACAATAAACCTCACTTAGTATCATGTTACCATGTGATCTATCAAAAGGATACAATCCATCTTGATCAATTAACACTTCAGAGCCTACAGGGCAAAGTACTTCAATGAATTTTTTTGCTTCTTTTCCTCCTTCCTCATCTAGTTCAGGGGCAAAGGATAATGCAAAGGATGTAGAAAGCAAAAAGTTACCATCGCCACCAATGCGTATGGTATCACCATCAATCACTTTATCCATTTTACCTGAAATACATAATTCAGAACCAGAACAACGCTCAGGATTTTTAGCATTTTGAGTTCCAGAAAACCCATAACTGACAGATGCGTCATTAGATGTAACATTAGCAATTTGTTCTAAACTGGATATGATTTCATTGATTTGCTCTATTAACTATTCATTCTTTTTAGAATCAAAGACAATTCTATCAAATTCATGATTTTGTAATTCTATTGTAATTATTTGATTTTCATTTCCATCTATTGTGTACCAAAATTCTCTATTGTCATTTTCAGTAACATATGTTCCTGCTTTAGCAATCTCAGATACAATAGTTCCTGCAATTATACGATCATTTTTACTTGTCTTTGGAAATGTATCATGTGCATTAACCAAATTATCTATATGTATAGTTGTAAAATTTTGAGATGATGTTGAAAAATTTGTTTTGTCAGTTATGAAAACTAGAATTGTTTCATCTTGAAAAGAAAGTTCAAGAAAACTTTCACGTATTGGTTCACCATATAAAAGCTCAAAAGTGTTTGTCGGATCAGAATTAATTGCAACAACTAACCCGAAAATAATAACAAGTATAGGGATTCCAATAATTATCAAAAGTCTACTTTTCATTTTCTTTTTCTCCAAAGTACCAAACTTATTCCAAAAATTACAGCACCAATAATTCCAAATGTTACTAAAACTACCACATACATCATACTATAATCATAAAGAATTGATGGGGTCAAATCAGGATCAGTGTATTCTCCAGTTATTATCCAAATTTCTTGTTGAATTTCTGAAATATGGGAAACTGTCACAAGTGATCCAATCAACATGATTGTAAATGTAATAATTATCAAAAGTCTAGTTTTCATGAACTATAATTTTTCCTGTTTGCCAAGGATGAACCATGCAGAAATATTTGTATTCATCTGCTTTTGTAAATTTATGAAAAAACTTATCCCCCGATTCCATTAATCCAGAATCAAATTCTCCGCCCGCTCCAAACTCTGGACTTCCACTAGTTACAGTATGATAGTCAGCATCAAAATTTCTAAAAGACACAACATCTCCAACTTTAATTTTCAATGAATATGGCTCAAAACAAGACAAATCCTCTTGGCATCCAGGAACTCCAGTATTTTCAGGAATTGCAATGTGATGATCTGCATCAAGTTCTTGTAATTCAATTTGTTGGTTATTCATATCCAAACAATTTGTAAACTTGATAAAATCAGATGTAAATGTATTATCTGCCCTTCCTTCTTTGAACATGTATCTAGGAATAGGTGGATTATTCTCAATTAATTCAGGAGGGACGGTTCCAAGTTTTTTATGGCTATCTCCATCTCCTACTTGGCAACGTACATGTTCCCGAGTGAAATCATTTTGGTGATCAAATCCAATATTAGCATTCAGGTGAGACTCTGTACTATTACTATAAGCAATTATTTCCATATCCGAATTAAATGGTCCATGATTTCTTATTGATACAATAGAATTAGGATATCGTTCCAACATTGCTTTGTATGTTTTAGTTTCTTTCATTTGTTTCTCCACGAGATCTTCATTAAAGAAAAATTCAACAAACAAAGCCTCATTTTCTGCAATGGTAACAATCATCCAAAAAGGTAAGAAAATAACTACAGCTGCAATTCCAACAAGAATGCCTACCTTTGGAATGGTCTCCATGAATTTATAGGGATTATTTGAAATATAAATTAAGAATTTCTTACCTTTACAATCTAAGATAAAAGCCTAGTTTTCATTTTCTATTTCTCCAAACGATTCTGTATTAATCTCCATATCAAAGGGGATTAGTTGATGTGCTCTTTTCAAATAATATTCTTCAGCATTAGGAACCATATTTACCACAGCAGGATCTATTCCCATAAAAAATACATTATCCCTACCTGTACCCGACATTACAATTGGAATATCACTTGCGTGTAACATTGCATGTGCAATAGAAGCTTTATCATCACTTGAAAAATTATTCATATCATTAGTTAGTACAACTATATTCCCACCTGCATGAGTTGACCACCATAAAGGACGTTCCAAGTTTGGTGCATTTCTTGCATCCCATTCATACAATCCTGGACTATCAAATGTCATTGTACTGTTTTGAGATGGTAAAATTATTGGTCCCATCCATGCTAGAGTATGCTCATCACCTATTATTCCACTACCACTGTCTTGTATTCTAATTGTTTCAGGAGTATTATTGAAAAATTCTACATTTGTGTTTTTAATATGAACTATTAATGTATGAGGATTTTGACGTGCTTTTTGCCCATCTTCTGGAAGGATTGTAATTAAAGGTGGATCACTAAGATAAGATTCAATTGAAAGTTTCTCTGTAGTATCAGGAAATTGGAGCTGGGATGCTCTGAAAAAGTTAACTCTATTTTCATGAGATCCACCTTCTAGTCGGTAGTAGTTTCCATCAGTGGCATAAACTACAGCAGTAAAGCCAATGTAGGGAGGCAGAGACGTTAATGTCATACCCATTTTCACTTCAAAATCATCATCAACGTTAACGATGCCTATCTTATTCATTTGATTCTGCATTTCATTTTTTACTACTAGTCTTCCAAGTTCTGTGTAAAATTCATCACCATAAATTTCATATTGAATTTTAAATTCAGCTCTAGAAGATTGACTCCATTGCTCTACATTTTTTGAAAGATATGTATCATCAATAGTTGCTGTCGTGGAATAATGTTTAAGGCGTTGATGGTCAGGAGTTATTATTTCAGTAACTCCATTTGCAAATGCAGGATAAGTTTTGTGTCCAATACCTAATTTGGTAGTTGATGATTCATTGTATTGTTTTTCCCAACTAAACGTTTTTTTCCATTCACATTTGCCATTATCAAAAGTATGAGTACTATTCATAGGGATCACATCATCATCAGTATAATGATGCTGTTCTGGAATGCATTGCATGTTTGTATTTGGATAGTTTTCCAATAATTGCCATTCACATTTGTTGTTGTCAATGTAATGGGTATCATTGTAATAGTTTAATCCAGGCAAATTCATATCATGTCCAAGTTTCTTTTCTTCACAATAATCCAATACCATTTGAAATTGTTCTGGACAATTTCCCTGACAAATTTCACCACTTTCTTGATATTGAAATGATTGAATTAGGATTAATGGAATGC
>WASW01090109.1_pt1 | contig 57166 bp, 59 predicted proteins | sample 5698521 | NCBI WGS metagenome assembly WASW01 (sample SAMN11175560, study PRJNA528189) | sponge metagenome | isolation source: marine sponge | host: Leucetta | place: Antarctica: Western Antarctic Peninsula, King George Island | collected 2013-01
GGGAGATGAGAAACAAATAATGCAGGTTATAACACTACGAAAAAACATGCCAAAAACGGTACCAATCATAGGGGTCCACTCCAAAACAGATTGCACATCCCAACTTTTATCTTTATTTCTTGTATCCATAAATCTGAACTATAATTAATTTTACCATATTGACAGAATTACTTTATTTAAATTAAAATTAACATCAAATTAATCATTGAAATTTAAAATTTATTTAAGATCTTCTGGGGTTTTTTGGAGATATGTCAAGATCAGGATGTATCATTACAGAGGAGTTCTCAAACAATACTTTCATCCGTATTTCAAGGAAATTGAATTTCAATTTAACAATAGAAATAAGAATATCTTTGAAATGTTGGCAAAAATACTTGTAAAACCATGGCTCAAATGAGTAGATATTACTTTATATTGTATTGATCTTAGATCACTGATGAATAATGAAATTTTTAAATGATGTTAACAGAATATTGCTTGAGGTAGAATTAGAACCAGTTCAAGGTTTACGATTTCAACCAACTGGTTTTCCATCGCTTGGAGCTGCAGAATTTACGGCAATGTCTGAAGGAGGTCAAAACTCACTCTTGGTGGAATCTTCACAATCGATGGCAAATAGACTGGAGATAGTTTGTTGGGATAAAAAAGAATCAAAATTAGTAGATGCATTAGAAGGAATGCCAATAATAACTGTGAATGATGAAGAAGGTAATTTCCTAACAAATTCTTTACTTGAGGCACATCGTATGAATTCATCATACATTTTAGAAGGCAAAGATCACACTTTGATCAATGAGTTAAAAAATGAATTAAAAATAGATGATAAAGAGCAAATGCCCAACATCCAAAAATTCGCAGAATTTGTTTTTAAATACGATACAAATTCTGTTTTGCATGGGTTATTTTTAGCAAAGAGTAACATTGCAGGTGGAAGATACAAGTTAACGCGTTGTTTATCTTCATTTATTGAAGCAAAAAACATCAAACCCGTAACAAGTGGAGGTGTAAAACTTGATCATCTAGACCCGAGCGGAGGGGAGCAAGGAGCAGATAAAGGATTTGGACATATTCCATATTCAAGGACAGAGTATTCAGCTGAATCAATTAAAGTGTATTTCAGCATAGATTTAGCATTAATTCGTTCGTACAATCTTGCTGAAAATGCTAATGATATGTTATTGACACTTGCATTATGGAAGATTCAGAGTTTTCTTAAGACAGGTCTGCGTCTTCGAACCGCTTGTGATCTAAAAGTTAAAGATAAAATAAAAGTTACAGAACCTAATGAATTTAGTATGCCAGATATTTCCACATTAAACAAAGATTTGAGAGAATGCATAAACAAGTGTGCAGACAAATTTATCAAAACTCCACTAATCGTAAAATACACTAGATCCAAAAAGAAAGATAGTTGATAACATTTTGTTTATTATTGCAATCCGTTTTCTAACTGGAACGTATCATGCCACTCCTTGGGGCAAGCATGTTAATGAAGGAATTCCAGAATGGCCTCCATCTAGTTGGAGGTTATTGCGTGCAATAATATCCACATGGAAGAACACAAAGTCAGAATTTTCAGATGAAACTGTATTACCAATACTTGAAAAATTGACTAGTTCTTTGCCAAATTATTATCTTCCAGATGCCAGTATATCGCATACTAGGCATTATATGCCAACAGACAACAAGGGAAAGAAAAGTTTGGTAATGAATACATTTGTGGTTATGGGAAACAAGCCGATCTATGTTGTTTGGGATGGTGTGGACTTGTCTGATAATGAATTAAATATTATGAAAGAGATTTTAAAAAATTTACATTATTTTGGACGTGCTGAATCATGGTGTGAGATGATCATAACGAAAGAATCACCATCATCACTTAATTGTGTTCAATTTAATGGAGAAAATATGCCGTTAGATGTAGAACTGGTTGCTGTTCTAGCTCCAAAAAAAGATATTAAATTTATAGACATTTTTAAACAAAACCTAGATAAAAAAACACTGGATTCCATAACTGTCACTACCAAAGAATTGCAAGATAATAATTATATCGATCCACCTGGAGGAAAATTTGTCCAGTACACTAGGCCACAAAATTGTTTTGAAGGTAAAACAACAGACAAAACAAAAATATCACTATTAAACAATATTACCGTTGTCAGATATGCAGTTACCGGATCAATTAGACCGTTAATCAAGGATACTATCAGAGTTGGAGATTTGACAAGAAGTGCTTGTATGTCCAGATATGGCAAAAAAAACAACAACGACACATCAGGAATATTTTCTGGAAAAGATGATAGCGGTAATCCTCTTATAGGTCACATACACGCATCATATTTTCCAACATATGAAACCCAGAATAGATACATAGATCATTTAACAATCTTTACACCTAATGGATTTGATAATAAAGAACTGGAAATATTATTCTCTTTGAAAAGACTGTATCGAAGTAATTTGGCTGATGTTAATTTAGTTTTTGAAGGATGTGGAAATTTGGAAAATTTTTCAGATGTTAAATTATTTAAAAAAAACCCCATATGGGTGTCTGCGACACCATTAATTCTTACCAGACATGTGAAAAAAAGCGTGAAAGGTGACAAAAAAAGACTAGTGGATGGTCCAAAAGAACAAATCATCAATGAAATACAAAACAGGTATGGAAATTTATATGAATTAAAAAATATCACAATAAATGAAAATAAAATATCTGACCTAAACCCATTTGATTTTTCAATATGGAGAAGTCATGGAAGTGTTGGTGATGGCAAAGCATACAATGTAGAATTGGAATTTAAAAATCCTGTAAACGGTCCAATAGTTTTGGGTTATGCATCACACTTTGGTCTGGGTATGTTTGTACCAAAGGAGAAAAAATAATTTGCCAGAATTTAAAAATTTTGAGGATTTTTTCAATACGGCCACAAAATTTAAACCATATCCATATCAGACAAGACTTGCAAATTCTACAATACCCCAAGTTATCAATATCCCTACAGGTACAGGTAAAACCGAAACAGCGATACTTGCATTATGGTTATGGCGCAGACTAAACAAAGAACCAAATGTACCAAAAAGATTGATTTATTGTTTACCTAGAAGAACTCTGGTAGAGCAAACTAAAAGTAGGGTGGATGAATGGATAAAAAATCTTAATCTTGAATCGATGATAGATGTTGTATTACTAATGGGTGGTGATGCTGACAAGGCATTTGATAAATATCCTGCGAAAGAATCCATAATAATTGGCACTCAGGATATGCTTGTATCTGGAGCATTAAACCGTGCATATGGTTCTAGTCCATACAGATGGCCCGTCATTTTTGGATTATTCAATAATGACTGCATGTGGGTATTTGATGAGATACAACTTATGGAAAATGCATTACCTACATCAATACAATTAGATGAATTTCGTAGATTATTCAATACGTTTGGAGAACACAGAACATTATGGATGTCAGCTACATTGAATTCAGAATGGTTAAAGACTGTAAATTCACCAAAAGAAAAATCAGATATTTATGAATTAGAGTCAAATGATTACGATGATGCATTAAAGACACGAAATAATGCTGTAAAAATATTACACAAATCAGAAATTGTTTTGAATAAAGAATATAATAAAAAAGACGTCGAGTATTTAAAAAACTTACATGAGACAGGAACCGTTACGGTAATAATTACAAACACCGTAAAACGAGCACAGGCGTTGTATAATCTTTTCAAAAAAGAAAATATCCATTGTGAGTTAATACATTCAAGATTTAGGGCTGCAGACAGACGAAAATTAAATGAATGGATTGAAAAACTAGATAAAAATCAAGATAAAAATCAAGATAAAATTATCATTTCAACTCAAGTACTCGAAGCAGGCGTGGATATCTCTGCTCGTACATTAATCACAGAGATTGCACCATGGCCAAGTATGGTTCAGAGATTTGGCAGATGCAATAGAAAAGGAACTACAGCTAAAGGTGATGTATATTGGATAGATGTGAATGAAGAACTTCCATACGAACATGACGAAATGGTTTATTCAAGAAATCAACTAGAACTCTTAACAGAAAAATCCATATCTCCAAGTAAATTACCCAAAGTCGAAGAAAAGAAATTTTTTGATAGTGTATTACGTAAAAAGGATTTGGTTGATCTATTTGATACGACATCAGATTTATCAGGCAGTTATACTGATGCATCAAGATTTGTACGTAATTCAAAAAAATCAATGGATATAGGAATATTTTGGCGAGATGGCGTATTTAAATCAAAAATATTAGACAAAGAATTCAGACCTGATAGAGATGAAATATGCAATGTATCAATTGGTATGGCAAAGACCCTTTTAAAGGGGAAAAAGATGCCTGCATATGTATGGGATTATGCCTATGGGGAATGGAATAAAATCTATGGACATGAATTGTTTCCAGGGCAAATAATTATGCTTGATAGTGAGATTGGAGGCTATTCTGAAACACTGGGATTTGATCATACTATTAAAGATAAAGTAAATGTGATCAAGAATTTAAAGAATGAAAACGAGTCACATAATAGAGAAAATGGGGCAATGAGTCAAAAAATATCTGTTACACTGGAAGATCATACCAGTCATGTGTTATATGAAGCAGTTGAAATTATTAAAAATTTGGAATTTTTAGGTGATGATATTAAAGAAGCGATAATAATATCTGCAGGATATCATGATATCGGTAAATTGCATAACACGTTTCAAAATACAATGAAGAAAGGAATTAGTGATGACGAAAGAAAGAAAGAACACTTTTGGGCAAAAAGTAAAAAATGGAATATGCATGACCGACCTGATTTCAGACATGAGGTTGCCAGTACGTTGGCATATCTAAATCAAGGAAGACATATGGAATCAAAAATCAGAGATCTTGTAGCCTATCTAATAATCTCACACCATGGTAAAGTGAGACTATCGTTAAGAAGTGTTTCCAAGAAAAAAAGGGTAAAAGAAACATTATTGGGTATTGAAGATGGGGATGTCTTGCCACAATTTTCATTACCAGAATCATTTGAAATAAAATCTACAGATGGCAGTAAAATGGATAAAGATTCGTTATTGGGATTTGACCGTAAAGACACATCTGTAGAAAAAGAGATTAAACTAGATATGTCATTAGCAAGAATAGGTGGAGATAAATCATCAAATCCATCTTGGATAAAAAGAACCTTGACATTACTTGAACATTACGGTCCATTTCGACTGGCATATCTTGAATCACTAATTCGTGCAGCAGATACTCTTGCAAGCAAAAAAGAAAATGAGATGAAACACTAATGCATAAGCATGTATTAGAAGGATGTACTCCAATTCCAATATCAAATTATCTTAAATCTTTAGGATTACTACGTATTTTGTCAGAACAGACAGAATTTAAAATTACGGCATATTGGGAAAATGAAAAATTTGTTTTAGAGACTGATGTAGAAAGTGATGAAATTATTAAATTTCTTTTAAAAAAATATGTACCCACACCGATACTTATCCCTTGGAGTTATAATAAATATCAAAAAACAATTAAAATGTTGGAACCAATTATAAATGATAAAAGATTTGCAATCTACCAAAAAATAATTGATGAAATAAAAACAGTCTTGGATGAATTTGAAAACATACGAATTAAAAAGGAAAGTGATAAAAAAAGCAAAACAGAGGACATTATCAAAGATCAAAAGGATTTATTTTTGAAATTATGTCGTAATATGCTTTCTGATGAAATAATTCGTTGGCTTGATGCCGTTTTTGTATTGACAGAAAACAAAACAAACTATGCCCCAATACTAGTATCAGGTGGAAATGACGGAAATTTTGACATGGCCGAGAATTTCGTTAAAAAATTAATCATGTTGCTTGGAACTGATGAAAAAGAAAATGTAAAGTCTGAAAATTGGTTAAAGAATACATTGTTTGGAGGCTCGTGTGCTTTAGATGTGGGTTCAGTTATAGGTCACAATCCTGATGGGGATGGTAAAACTACACCAAATGCAGGAATGGGTTTTACAGGAAAATCCCTTTCTAATCCATGGGATTATGTGTTAATGATGGAGGGTACATTGCTATTTGCAGGCAATATGGCAAGACGTCAATCAGCAAATACAGGTAAAGCTGTATTTCCGTTCTCCACAAGCATATCCAGTATAGGGTATGCTACTGCATCTGATCAAGAAGAAGATAAAGGTGAGATATGGCTACCCATATGGAAAACTGCTGCAACATATGTGGAAATAAATCACATCTTTAAAGAAGGCAGAGTCCAATTGGGTAGAAAGCAAGCGGAGACTGGAACTGAATTTGCGCGTGCAGCTATTAGTTTGGGAACTGAACGTGGAATAGATGAATTTAAGAGATATTGTGTGATGAAAAGAAAAGGTGATGCACACCTTTACATTTATGCAGGTAAGATTAATGTTGCCGATGATTCTAAAGTGTATTTGCTGGACGAACTAGATGATTGGTATAAAAAAATATCTAAAGAGAGCAAGAAAAAAGAATCTTCTGACTCATTGAAACGTCTAGTCAGAAATCATGATGTGGCAATATTAAATTATTGTAAATATAGAAACGAATCGCACATGCTGGAAATATTGATTTCAGTTGGAAGAATACAGAGACATGTGTCAAATTATTTTAAAAAATTAAAACCACTATCAAAATTATCTCCTGGGTGGCTTGAAAAATGCTATGACGGTTCAGCAGAATTTAGACTTGCAGCATCTTTAGCATCAATACAGTCAGAGAGAGGTGTAGGTGGCATACGGGAGAATCTTGAAAACATAAAACAAGAAAATGGAACGTGGGTAAACAATAAAGATTTCATATCTTTTGTTTGGAATGAAAATAATGATTTAGTTGGGAATATGGAAAATATTTTAAAACGACGTACAGTTGATGGGAAAATAGCATCTCTAAATCAGATACCGATTAAAGGATGGATATTTGCCGAAATTAATGATATTGTCGAATTCCTCAATGGTAATTTAGATACAAAAAAAATCGGTAATTTGATATTGCCATTATCCATGATGGATTTATCCTCCAACCCTTGGAGGACAACAGAATACAAAGATCCATTTAAAATCCCTATACCTGAAGCATATGCAATTATTAAATTAATTTATCCGTCAAACCAAGAAGAAAAAATACCATATGATGCAACCGTTTTAAATTTATTGGGTACAAAAAGGATTAAAGACGCATATGCAAGAGCATCATATATTTTGCACGCGCATAGGTTATCACCAAAAACATACTCTAAAGATAAGGGAGTCAATAGAAATATAATTATTTCAAATATTTTAGAAAAATACTTGATGGCAAGCATACTTTTCCCAATTTCAAAGAATGATCGAGAATCAATGTTGAAATTAGTTACAGTTCAAAATAAATCGATGAAGGATGAAGCAATAAATATATAATAATTTTATCTGAAGTACTAGAAAAATAATTAAAGTTGGATGATTATTAATCATTTCACTGCTATCATATTTTGTATTGATTCCTTACATGCAAATCAGGCCATATATTCATACACAATTTTATTTATAGGGTATGTTGTTGACAGACATGGCAAACATTGGCACTGACCTCATTCCAGTACGAATGTTAACACAATTTGCATACTGCAAGCGGCTCTCATATATGGAATGGGTGCAAGGAGAGTTTGCATATAATGCAGATGTGCTTGATGGCAAGTATCAGCACCGAAATGTAGACAAGCCATCAGGTGGCAAGAAACTTGAGGAGAATACAGATGAAAAGTTTCATGCACGCTCAGTCACACTTTCTGATAATACCCTTGGAATCATCGCAAAGACTGACCTGTTGGAACTGGATGGTAATCTTGCAACACCAGTAGAATACAAGCGAGGATTCACCCCTGAGAATCAACACCAGTCATATGAGGATCACATGGTACAGGTATGCGCCCAAGGATTACTGCTTCGTGCAAACGGCTACACTTGCAATAAAGGAATAGTATACTATGCATCATCAAGGCAGAGAATAGAAATTAATTTTGATGATGCTCTCATAGAGAAAACTATACAGATGATAAAGGAGATGAAACACATGGCACAAATCAATTTGATGCCACCACCACTCCAGGACAGTCCCAAATGTCCAAGATGCTCACTAGTCGGAATATGCCTTCCTGATGAGACAAATCTACTATCTCAGAATACCAGCATAACCCGGGACTCGATTCGCAGGATGTACCCAATACGAGATGATGCAATCCCAGTATACGTGCAGGAGCATGGAGCATACGTATCAAAGTCTGGCCAGTCCATCCACATAAAGACAAAGGAAAAAATCCTAAAAAAGATAAGGCTAATTGATGTCTCAGAACTGATACTGTTTGGCAATATACAGGTAAGCACACAGGCGATAAGGGAGTTATCTGGCAGAAACATACCCATATGCTACATGACGTATGGTGGATGGTTCTCAGCAATAACTACAGGACTCTCACACAAGAACATACAACTGCGCATAAGCCAGCACAGGATAGCATCTGAGAAAAATGCATCAATGGCAATAGCGCGCCAAATCGTACATGGCAAGATTAAAAACTGTACAACGATGTTGCGTAGAAATTCCCAATCAACACCTGATGAAAAGATTAAACAACTCGAAGAGATGGCAGAGCGCGCCACCACTACAAAGCAATATGACACTCTTCTTGGCATTGAGGGGATTGCCGCACGAACATACTTTTCAGAGTTTAGCAATATGATAAAATCCGAATCCATTGACTTTGACTTTACAGGACGAAACAGGAGGCCTCCAAAGGATCCAGTCAACGCGATTCTGTCATTTTTGTACTCCATGCTGGCAAGGCAGGCAACAACTATACTACACACAGTAGGCCTTGATGAGCATCTTGGATTCCTTCACATGCCAAAATATGGCAAGCCTGCGCTTGCACTTGACTTAATTGAGGAATTTCGACCAATCATTGCTGACTCTGTATGTATTACCATGATAAATAACGGGGAGATCAAAGGTTCTGATTTTACATGTACACCGTTTGGTACAAATCTTTCAGATTCTGCAAGGCGTACTGTAATTACCGCATATGAGAGAAGGATGGATTCTGCAATAATGCATCCATTATTGGGGTATACTGCAAGTTATAGGAGGATAATGCAGACCCAGGCAAGGCTACTTTGTAGACACATATTGGGTGAGATTCCATCATATCCGGCATTTAGGACCAGATGAATAATGCGTAAAAGATACTTTGTATGCTATGATATCGCTGATCCGCAGCGGCTTGCACATGTACACAAAAAGATGAATGGGTACGGAGAATCAGTACAATATTCCATATTTGCATGTGATCTTAATGAAAAGGAGATAATCATTCTAAAAGAGGAACTCGAAAACATAATTAATCTTGCAGAAGACAGGATTTTGATGATTGATGTAGGGGAGGCAGAGAAGAGCGGCAAGCATGTGTATACGATGGGCATGTCACTTGAGATGCAAAGGGGGTCTTCAGTTGTGATATGAAAGATGTTGCGAGGGACTGCGTGCCGTATTTGGTATGATGAACCTCTCGCAATTGCATTATATGATGATGAGGAAGGATTAAAAATCAATACCATCCATGTGAGCAAAACGTCTGCAAGCAAGCAGATAATTGCGAAAAGCAGATGTAATATGACTGATTCACACAATATTGTACTATTTCCATAACGAAAAAGTTATGGCCCCATTGAAGCAATTACAGATTATCAAAAGTATGGTAAATGTCGAAATTTCCATAACGAAAAAGTTATGGCCCCATTGAAGCTTACATGTGCAAACTGATAACAAGGGAAGAATGGGATTAGATTTCCATAACGAAAAAGTTATGGCCCCATTGAAGCGGAGTAGCGGTAATCCCGCAAGCGCCCCAAGAACCAATTTCCATAACGAAAAAGTTATGGCCCCATTGAAGCGAGCCAATCACAAACACTCAATTCCCCGCTTATTCAGATTTCCATAACGAAAAAGTTATGGCCCCATTGAAGCACCGAATCTGAGATTCAGAAAATCGTAAAGAAGATTGATTTCCATAACGAAAAAGTTATGGCCCCATTGAAGCAATACCAACATCAGTTTCACCCGGGCCGGTGACGCTAATTTCCATAACGAAAAAGTTATGGCCCCATTGAAGCCGGATTACCGCTATTTTACCCGATTTGCCGTCGTGATTTCCATAACGAAAAAGTTATGGCCCCATTGAAGCGCAGTAACTGTGTTGCCACGGGCTGGGAGATTTGCGTATTTCCATAACGAAAAAGTTATGGCCCCATTGAAGCTATCGCCCCGTCAAGTGATGCTATCGTACTGCCCCCAAAATTTCCATAACGAAAAAGTTATGGCCCCATTGAAGCTTCGCCATCGCGTTTAGTTCTGATCTAACGCATTCTTATTTCCATAACGAAAAAGTTATGGCCCCATTGAAGCAATGCGTGCCTCCTGTATCCTCGTCACATCTGCTATATTTCCATAACGAAAAAGTTATGGCCCCATTGAAGCGACAAAGGTTGAAATTGATTACACAAGATGGAATATTGATTTCCATAACGAAAAAGTTATGGCCCCATTGAAGCCTGGGATATAGAGACGCATGTTAACGGCGTGAAATTATTTCCATAACGAAAAAGTTATGGCCCCATTGAAGCGCGTTGCCTTGCTTTTTGATGCTAGGCGCATCATCTTAATTTCCATAACGAAAAAGTTATGGCCCCATTGAAGCCTACATCCCGTGCAGAAGAACACATTGTGGCACTTCTATTTCCATAACGAAAAAGTTATGGCCCCATTGAAGCTCCTTTTCGTTTTCGTTTGATTTCTACGCAGAACTCATTTCCATAACGAAAAAGTTATGGCCCCATTGAAGCTTTAGCTGGGGTAGAGGGCTGTCAAGAAGCCAGACATCCAGATTTCCATAACGAAAAAGTTATGGCCCCATTGAAGCGGCAATGAATCACTAAAAGCCTGTAGAGGTGAATTCGGATTTCCATAACGAAAAAGTTATGGCCCCATTGAAGCTCGTGATGGTCAACTTAGAAATCAACGGAAAAATCTTAATTTCCATAACGAAAAAGTTATGGCCCCATTGAAGCATTCACTCGAGCAGGGAAATTTAACCTACACCCTTTTATTTCCATAACGAAAAAGTTATGGCCCCATTGAAGCGGAATTGACAAAGTCAAACATAAAAAGAACAAGTCCTTATTTCCATAACGAAAAAGTTATGGCCCCATTGAAGCTTAGAAAATCTGTGTAACGATTCCATCATCAAATTGAATTTCCATAACGAAAAAGTTATGGCCCCATTGAAGCGGTGGACTGGTATCATCGTTATTATCGCTATGCTCAATTTCCATAACGAAAAAGTTATGGCCCCATTGAAGCTTGACCGTAAATTAGATGAAATTGATAAAATGAATCTTATTTCCATAACGAAAAAGTTATGGCCCCATTGAAGCATTAATTTTGTATTTTACAAATTTCAGAAATAGAAATATCCAAAGTGAAATCTTGGTCCATTAAAATAAAAAGTTAATAAAATCCATCATAACAAGAATTGAAACAGCTGTGTAACATATCAAAAATAATTCATCATAATATGGGTACATCAGTAGTAATAAGTTACATAACTTGACAAAATCTTATTTGCTTTTGTGGATAATGATAGTAGATATTGGCTAGCTAGTGAGATGGCAGACTAGTTTCATCATAATACAGACAATCTATTTGAATTGACTGAGAAAACTATGGGTAAATCAGCTGCTCATTTTATTACTGATGGATTACAGGTATACCTGAAATCCAGTAAGAAAATCTACCAGTCCTATTAGAGATATCCATATCACTTGAAAAAGAGACAACAATAACAATCTGGAAGGACTGAATCGTAAAATTCAAGATAGGGAAAAAGTATTCAGGGGATTAAAGAATAACAATACGCCTCTAATTAATAGAATGAAAACTTGCTATAATTTCACAAAAAAACACGGTTCTCTAAAAGGCAAGACCTCAGCAGAGGAATCTGTGATAAAAGTTGATGGAAGAAACAAATGGATTACACTAATCCAAAACGCCTCACTCTACAAGGAAAATTAAATCCATATCTCGATAACCTGACAGAACCTGAAATGATGATTTTTTTATATCTTGAATTAATCTTTTATTCCATTTCACTAATAACTCCTTGTTGAATCTTTCTTGGATTTAGTATGTGAGGAAAATGTCTCAACCTGTACAAAGTATTTTTTCATGCTATTGGATGTTTTATACTTGCCATGATCTCAGTTAATTCAAAATTCACCAAGATATAATAAAGTAAAATTCCATCCTATACTATATTGCAAAAGTACTTGGATGGATTAAAAGACAATGAAGCATTTACTCTAAATCTTATGGTTGTTGAAAAAACTCCTACCAAACCGACCAAGGGTGATCAAAAAATGATTGTTCTAGAAGTTGCTGATAAAACCAAAGTTATCAAGGCAAGATTTTTTGGAAGTAATTTTGAATGTGATAATTTCTACAACACTATGGATTTACAAAAAGTTTACCAATTCTCTGGTGTTTACAATTTAAAATTCAATAGTTTTATAATTTCAAAAGAAAATATCATGCTTATCCCAAATCCTGATTTGGATGAATTTATTCTAGTGGTAGATATAGTTTCAGAACAATCTGAAAAATTATTTGACTATATCAATAAAATTCAAGATACTTATATCAAATCATTGTTAGAGTCTATTTTTGCAGATGATGAAATTCTAAAAAAATTTTTAACTCATCCTGCAGCTGTTATTCATCATCATACATTTCCTAATGGATTAATTACACATGTTCTGGAAATGCTAGAAATTGCAGAATCTATTTCATATACATATGGTAAAATAAACAAAGATCTTCTTTTCTGTGGGTGTATTTTGCATGATATTGGAAAAATCTATGAATTAAAAGTTGAATTTGGAACAAAGTATACTGATGAAGGGGAATTATTATCACATATGGCCATAGGTCATAGTTTAATTTCTGAGAAAATTTCTAAAATTGATAACTTTCCTACTAAACTAGCATCTCAAATATTTCACATGATATTAAGCCATCACGGTAAACCATCATGGGATAAACCCTCTATGGTAGAACCTAAAACATTGGAATCTGTTTCTTTACACCATATTGACATGCTGTCTGCAAAACTATCTCCTATTCATGACTTTGTTGGTGAATCTGAGGGATGGCAAAAGATCTCCAATAATTATTATCTATTCCCACCTATGTCTAAAGATTGATTAAATTTGAGTATGTACTTTTATGTTTCACAATACCTGACAAATATTTTTTGATTGAATAAACCATTCCAAGCTGTTCTACTTTCAGATGATGTTGGATTTTGATACCATTTTTATATTTCTATAACGAAAAAGTTATTCCACAATTGAACTGATTTTCAAAATTCTTTGAATCATCCTCACAACAGTATTGATGTAACACATGCTCAGTTGTACCCTGTGGGATAGGTGGTGGAATTCAAACCATTATTCTTTTGCGTATTTTTATTTGAATAATATCTGGCTGCCACATTTGCAACGTTCAAAAGATTTGTGATGTATTGTTTTATCTGGAATAAATTTTTGTGTTTCACCCTTGTGATCTCTTACACCGTCACGTTTTGATTTTAAAGAATCATCATCTCTGCTTTTCTTTGTATCTGTTTTTTGTTTTTGCGATATAAGGGAATTCAAATTTTTACAATAGTCTATTTTTTTATAATTCCTTGATGTTCTCTGCCATATTCTGATTGTTCACTTTGAGTTACATTATCATTTTTTGCAGATCTATGTTGATTTTCTCATTGGTACTATCTGGCACATCATATGATTTAGAGCAAATTGATCTTTTGGTGTAATTGAGTTGATTTATGCGCAAAGTTGATGCATACAAACCAAAGTATGGCTCAAAGTACCTTTGCATGCAGTCAAGAAACGATTCTTGAATTCATCAATGCTTACATTCAAATTATCTTCGGTATTGACTTTTATGAATTCTGATAAATACAAACCAATTATACCTTTGAATAATTTGACAGTCCTCTTACGTAAACACATTGATCAGGTGAAATTGCCATTTCTGATGGATTAATTTTTCTATCTGTAAGAGTTGCATCTGAATTTCTAACTATTGCAAATGGTTTTGATTCTGCACCTTCCCCCATCTTGTGATTTGCAATTGTAGCAAGATTGTCAACTACTGCTTGAAATGTAACTTTTAATGGATTACCGTCAAGATCATTTTTTGATCTCATATCTAAAACTGGTTCAATTCCTGCACAAGATATTGCGACACCTGATGTACCAATTCTTGCAGGCATTAGTCTACTATCTACAAGAATCACTCCTACATGAATTAAGAATTTTAAGAAAATCTTTCTACGAATCTCTTCTGCGATAAGATATGGGTTTGTTGGATATAATATTGCCATACCTTTTTTTGCATTTGATTTATCAATTCCTGCATTGGGTGCCATGATATTATCTGATGATGTAATTACAAATCCTCCAATACCTCCAAAAATTTTATCTGATTCTCTGATAATAATTTCTGCAATTTCTGATTTTAGTTGATATGCCTTTGAAACTTTTTTGCCTTCTTCTGATGTTGTGATTTTCTCCAAATTTACAATTCTTCCTTGTGAATTTGAGATGTATTTTGTAGAAATTACTAAAACATCTCCCTCTTCTAAAGACACACTGTTTTTTTCTAATGTTTTCAACAATGTTTTAAAAACATCAAATTTTGTATCCATTCTTTCTGCTAAAAGTGGAAAAACTGTTAATTGCACAATATTCTCTAGTTTCTTTTCTTTTTTATTGTTGTGAATAATTAGAATTGTTGTAGGTATAATGTCATGGAACAAAATCAAATAGATGAAATTTTAGATCACATCAATGCAAAAATTGCTGATGATGTACCAAGTATTGTAAAAATGATTGTTAGAAAAAAGATAGCTAATTTCGAGTCATTTGAGGCTGAATCTCTTCCTGATTCTTTGAGAAATTGTTCTGTTGAGGAGTTAATTTCTATAGTTAAACACGGATTGGATACTGGAAAATTAAAAATTTAACTCTGGATTGGATTCTGAAAAGCTTTTAATCTGTAGAACAAGCTTTTTTGATTATGAATATTACTGAGAAGATTCTTGCTCGTGGAGCAGGAAAGTCTTCAGTTTCTCCTGATGACGTGGTTTTTGCTAAAGTAGACAAGGTAATGATGCATGACGTATCAGGACCAGGTGTCATTAAGGTATTTGATAAACTCCAGAAACAAGGAATTTCAGTAGACAAATTATGGGATCCTACCAAAGTTTGGGTTGCAGAAGATCACTTTGTCCCATCTGCAGAAAAAGTGTCAGCTGAGAATATTGTAAAATTATCAAACTTTACAAAACGTTATGGAATTGAAAAACATTTCAAATATGGAATGGGGCAATACGGAATTTGTCATACTATATCTCATGAAGAAGCAATGGTGTTACCTGGAGATGTTTATGTTGGAGGAGACTCTCATACTAATACAACTGGTGCATTAGGTGCATTTGCTTGTGGTTTGGGACATACTGACATTGCTTATGTTTTACTTAATGGAGAAATTTGGTTCAAGGTTCCTGAAACTTATTACTTTAAGCTAAATGGAAAATTACCTGAACATGTGATGGCTAAAGATCTAATTCTAAAAATTATAGGCGAAATAGGAAATGATGGAGGTGCATACCAAACAATGCAGTTTGGCGGAAGTGGTATTGATGAAATGTCAGTTGAAAGTAGATTGACTATGTGTAATATGACTACCGAAGCAGGTGCAAAGAATGGTATTGTTGAGCCAGATCAAAAAGTGGTGGATTACCTTACTCAAAGAGGTGCAACCAATATGAATTTGGTAAAAGGAGATGATAATGCAGAGTATTCTAAATTTTTTGAATTTGAAAGTTCGGAGATGGAACCGACTATAGCAAAACCATTTTCTCCTGAAAACACATGTGTTGTAAGAGAAGCACCTTCAGTTGAATTGGATAAATCTTACATTGGTTCTTGTACTGGAGCAAAATACGAAGATTTGGAAGCTGCAGCAAGAATCCTTAAAGGAAGAAAAGTAAAGATTAGAACAGAAATTTTACCTGCGGCAATTTCAATTTATCAACGAGCAATGGAGGATGGATTGTTAAAAATTTTCTTAGATGCAGGAGCTACAGTTGGACCCCCAACTTGTGGTGCCTGTTGTGGAGCACATATGGGAGTTTTAGCAAAAGATGAAATTTGCATTAGCACCACAAATAGAAATTTCCCTGGTAGAATGGGTCATATAGAATCTCAAACATATCTTGCATCGCCTCTAGTGGCAGCAGCTTCTGCTGTAACTGGAAAAATCACTGATCCGAGGGATTTGTAATGAAAGGTAACATCATAAAATATGCTAGGGACAATATTGATACTGATGTTATCATTCCTGGCACCTATCTAAAAATACATGATTATGCAGAACTTGCAACACATGCAATGGAGGGATTAGATCCTGATTTTCATTCTAAAGTAAAAGAAGGAGATTTTATTTTGTCTGGTAAGAACTTTGGATGTGGCTCATCTCGTGAACATGCTCCAATAGCATTGTCTCATTCTGGAATAAAGGCTGTTCTTGCATTATCTTTTGCAAGAATTTTTTATCGAAATTCAGTTGATGGAGCATTTTTGTTGCCTATAGAAATAGACCAGGATGCATATGATGGAATTTCTGAAGGTGATGAAATATCTATAGATGTATCTGCAAATGAAATTAAAAACATTACAAAAGATCAAACATACAAAATGAAACCATTTTCAGAAATTATTGGAAAGATAATTGCTGCTGGTGGACTCTTCAAGTATAAACCAGACCAGGATTAAAATGGGAAAAACTCTTTTTGAGAAAATCTGGGAATCTCATATTGTTGTTGAAAAACAAAATAATCCAACATTAATCTACATTGATAGACATCTTATTCATGAAGTAACCTCACCACAAGCTTTTGATGGATTGCGTCAGAATAATAGAAAAGTTAGACGACCTGATCTTACAATTGCTACAATGGATCATAATGTTCCAACAACTAACCGTTCTCTTCCCATTTTAGACCAAACATCTTCAGTTCAAATTAAAACTCTTGAAAAAAACTGCAAGGATTTTGGAATTAAATTATTTGACATTAACAGTCCAAATCAAGGGATTGTTCACGTTATTGGTCCCCAGTTGGGAATAACATTACCTGGAACTACAATTGTTTGCGGTGATAGCCATACATCCACACATGGGGCTTTTGGAGCACTAGCTTTGGGTATTGGAACTAGTGATGTGGAACATGTTTTAGCATCTCAAACTATGTGGTTAGAAAAACCAAAACCTTTTGAAATTAGAGTTGAAGGAAAACGAAAAAATCCTCATGCAGTAACTGCCAAAGATATTGTTCTATCCATTATCAAAAATATTGGGACAAGTGGAGGCACAGGTACTGTAATTGAATATCGTGGTGAGGGTATCACTGATCTTTCAATGGAGCAACGAATGACTATTTGCAACATGTCTATTGAGGCTGGTGCCCGTGCAGGTTTGATAGCACCTGATGAAAAAACATTTGATTATCTGAGAAATAGAGAGTATACTCCAAAGAACTATGAGTCATTAGTTGATTCTTGGAAAAACAATCTCAAAACTGACAATGATGCAAAGTTTGAAAAAGAATTTGTCTTACACATTGATGATATTGCTCCACAAGTAAGTTGGGGAACAAATCCTGGTATGACGTGTGATGTTACAGACTCTGTTCCTTCCCCTGATGAATTTTCTAATGGTGATCCAAATCAAAAGAGAGGGGCTGAAAAGGCACTTGATTATATGGCTCTGAAATCCGGAACTCTAATTGAGGATATCAAAATTGATAGAGTGTTTATTGGTTCATGTACTAATGCTAGATTAGAAGATCTTATTGAGGCATCTAAAGTTATCAAAGGACAAAAAATTTCATCACATGTTAAAGCAATGGTAGTTCCTGGTTCTCAAATGGTAAAAAAACAAGCTGAAGAGATGGGATTGGATAAAATTTTCATTGATGCTAATTTTGAATGGAGAGAAGCTGGTTGTAGCATGTGTCTTGGAATGAACCCTGATATCTTATCTCCTGGAGAACGATGTGCAAGTACATCAAATAGAAATTTTGAAGGTAGACAAGGTACTGGAGGGAGAACTCATTTGGTAAGTCCTGTTATGGCAGCAGCAGCTGCAATTTATGGACATTTTGTAGATGTAAGGGAGATGGATTTGAGTTAACATGGAATCTTTCAAAAAAGTAACCAGTATTGTAACTCCGCTTGATATAGTAAATGTAGATACTGATCAAATTGTCCCAAAACAATTCTTAAAACTAGTTCAAAAATCTGGATTTGGAAAATTCCTATTCTTTAACTGGAGATATGATGAGCAAAAGAATGAAAAATCTGACTTTGTCTTGAATAATCCAAATTATGAAAATTCACAAATTCTTGTGGCTGGAGACAATTTTGGCTGTGGTTCTAGTCGTGAACATGCAGTTTGGGCCTTGTTAGATTATGGTTTTTCTGTAATTATATCTCCTTCATTTGCAGATATTTTCTTTAGTAATTGTTTCAAAAATGGTGTTTTGCCAATTGCTTTAGATCAAAAACTTGTGGAAAAATTGCTACAAGAAACTGGTGTGATTGAAGTGGATTTAGAAAATCAAACAATCAAAATTCCTTCAGATGAAATATCCTTTGAGATTGACTCATATCAGAAAAAAATTCTTTTAGAAGGGCTAGATGATATTTCACTTACTTTCCAACATGAAGATAAAATTTTAGAATTTGAAAAACAGTCTACAGTCCCATCTGTTTTATAATCTTCTTTACTGTTTTCTCATTTCTCTCTAGTGTCATTGGAGATTCTGCATCTATCCATTCATTCTCACCAATATCAAAGGCACTAATTTTCCCCTCCTTTGACAAGTCTTGTAAAATATCAAATGAGAGATTAATTTTCTTTTGTTTTTGTTTTGCTTTAATTTTTTTGATAATTTCTTTACCTAACATGTATACTCCTAAACATTCTGATAACTGTAATTTCATTATTGGTTTTTCTTTGAATTCTTTTATAATTCCATTTTCCACTGTAGCAAACCCTGTCTCTTCTTTTCTTTTAGTTCTAGTTGCAATACATGCAGAACTTTTCTTTTCTTTGAAAAACTCTTTCATTTTTTCAAGATCAACTGCACATAAATTATCTACAAACCATAATACAAATTCTGATTCATTTTTGAGGTTATCTGCAATGTGCAATAGATCTCCACCAGTTCCACTTTGTGAATCTTGAACAAAAGTGATATCTTTTTGATTTCCATAATAGTTTTTAATTTGTCCTCCTAATCCATTAAAATCTGATATGATGATTACCTCATCTACAAAACTAAACGATTTTAGGTATTTTACAATGTAATCTACTAATGGTTTTCCATTGATTGGAGTCATTGCTTTTGGAAAAAATTCAGTATATGGTTTACCTCTGGTACCCTTACCACCTGCAAGAATTACTGCTTTCACAGTCTAACGGTATGATTTCTGCTTTCTTCTTCTTGCACCAGGTCCGCCAAATTTCTTTGGTTCTTTTCTTCTGGCGTCTCCACTGACTAGGTATTTATCAAAATCCGTAATTCTTTTTCTAAGGTCTTCTCTAGTTGATTTTGGGAAAGGATGATCTTTTGGTTCTTTTTTAGATTTTGTCCATCCTGTTAATGCTCTTGAAATTCCAGTTGCTATTGCACTTGCTTGACCCATAAAACCTCCACCTCTAACTCTTACAGAAATATCAATTTTATCTCTCAAATCCCCTGTAATTTCTAATGGTGCTAGAATAACTTCACGTGCTGTTTCCTGTGGAATCATTTCTACTGGAACGTTGTTAATTCTAACTTTACCATTTCCTTTGGTAATGTAAACATGGGCACTAGCTGTTTTTCTTGTTGCAAAATAAATTTCAGTTTTTGGAGTTGTCATTCAGTCCATCCTATTACTCTACATAATTCTCCTAGTACTGTATAGTTTGATGGAGTTTTTTTAATTTTTGCTTTTTCAAATTGAATTTTTTCAAGTGTTTTAATTTCTTTAGGTGAACCAATGTATGTTCTAAGTCTTTGATGAGCTGCTTTTCCTGATGGCTTTCTATCAAATGGAAGCATTTGACGAATCATTTTTGCCATTAAAGTATCTGGTCTTCTGTAGTGTACTGGTCCATGTTTGTAATTGATAATACTGTTAATTTCTAAAAATTCTCTATACTCTTTAATTTGGTTACTTCTTGTTCCACTCATCATAATTTTTTCACAATTTACAACTGATACTCTGTTTCCTTGCATTAGTAATTTTGCAACATTTGATGCTAGTCTACCTGCAATATGATCAGTTGCATCTACAACAATTGGTCTATCAGTTCGTACAACTACTTCTTGTTTAGATGTATTTGAATTTCTTCCAACTGGTCTGTTAATTCTTCCATTAGCCAAGTAGTACTACTCCTTTTCCAGTTGGGTTTTGTTTAATTAAATCTAAATGACTAATTATTTTTCCACCTTTTTCAGTTATTTTGTTTGCTGCAGAATTTGAAATTGAAAATGAGAATAATGTAATTTTATGAGGAATGTTACCTGTTCCGAGGACTTTGCCAGGGAATACAACAATGTCGTTTTCTTTAGTTAATTGACCGATTCTATTCACATTAAGATCTCTTCTGGCAACAGATGGTTTTAATGCATATTCTGCTAATTTTGCCCAAATTGGAGCATCGTTTTTTGTAGATGCCTTTTTTAGATCTTTGGCCATATGTATAACGACTTGACTAGTCATGTGAATAATTCGATTTGAAACCCAAATATAATGTCTATGCTTAGTTTATGCTTCAACTTTGTCAATCATTTCTTTGAATTGACCTACTCTATTACTAACCTCATCTACTCCTGCAACAATGATTTGTTCTGGTTTGAGTGCACCTGTTGATTCAACTGTTAACACTTTGACATCGTCTTTATCCGTATCTGTAAGTGTTGCAATATTTGCAGAATTCCACTTTGCATGATCGGTTCCACGCCCTAGTCTAGCATAACATTCTATTTTGATTCTTTGACCTGGTGCTAATTGAGCTATTGGAATCTTATCTGAAACTGGTTTAATTGAATCATCTTCTGAGGTTAATTCGCTTGAGAGAATTGTTCTTGTAACGTCTGATTCTCCTGAATCTAAAATTAGCATTACTTTACAGTTTGAACATCCTGTTTCGCTTTGACATTCACACTTTGATGGTTCGTTAAATCTTGACAGGTCTGTTGTTATTGGAATTAGTCCTAATCTATGGGCTAATCCTTCATCTGGTAGAACTGATGAATTCATAACAATATCTACTGTATCAATTGCAAATACTGGAACCCCGTTTAGACATACTCGTCTAAGTGCGTTAGCATATTGTAATGGAATACCTTTTAGTTTTACAGCAATTTTTTGATCATCTTTACTAATAATCTCTAATGATGACAATGAGCAAAATTCCTAAAATCCACATAAAAATCTAGCTCGATATTAGGCATAGTTGGGAATGAATTTACTCATTCATGATGTTTGCTTTTTGTATACATCATATTTTTGAAATGGCTCATAAATTATGATTTTAAAAAATAATTCTTAATACAGATAAATAACAAATCGACCTACTAATTTTAGAAATGGCTGATGTTACACTAGTAAGATATTCCTTTGAGGGAGAAAAATTTGAAATCATGGTAAAGCCAGATCCTGCATTAGATTATAAACTTGGAAAGAAAAAAGACCTTTCAGCAGTTTTAGTTTCAGATGAGATTTACACTGATTCTGGAAAAGGAACAAAGCCTTCGACTGAAAAATTACTAAAAGCCTTCAAGACTGAAGATCCTACTGAGATTGCAGAAATTATAATGCAAAAAGGCAATCTTAACCTCACAACTGATCAAAGAAGGAAAATGATGGAAGACAAGAAAAAACAGATTGTCACATATATTGCTAAAACATACGTAGACCCTAAAACACACCTACCTCATCCTCCATTGAGAATTGAACAGGCTATGAAAGATGGCCGGGTTTCAGTCGATCCTCAAAAAAGTGTAGATGAACAGGTTAAAGATATTGTTGAACAACTACGTTCTATTATTGCATTAAAAACAGAAAGTCTACAATTAGAAATTATAATTCCTGCACAGTTTGCATCGCAATCATATGCAGTGCTAAAGTCTGTAGGTTCTTTAAAATCTGAAGAATGGCAAAACAATGGTTCCTTAAAAGCAATACTTGAAATACCCGCTGCAGCAAGACCAAATGTGATCGACAGATTAGGTTCTATAACCAAGGGCTCTGCTTCAGTTGAGGTAGTTCAATAATGGATAATAAGAGAAAATACGTTATTCCTGGCGATTTAATAACTACTGGTCCTTTTAGACCTGAACAAAATGTAATTCTTGAAGGTGATAAGATAATTTCTACAACTATAGGTATTTCTGAAATTTATGATGATGCAGTTAAAGTAATTACCTTAACTGGAAAATATATTCCTAAAATCGATGATCTTGTAATTGGTAAAATCAATTCTCATACTTCACTATCTTGGGAGTTGGATATCAATTCTTGTTATGTTGGATTCTTACCTGCACAAGATGTTTTTGGACGAGATTTTTCTGCTCATGCCGATGAACTTTCATCTAAATTAAAAACAGGAGATCTGGTAGCAGCACGAATTGCTAATTTTGATAGAACTAGAGATCCTCTAGTAACAATTTCTGATAGAGATTTAGGCAAAATTGATTCTGGTGTATTGGTAAAAATTTCCCCAAGTAAAGTTCCAAGACTAATTGGAAAGAAAGGCAGCATGATTCAGATGATAGAAATGGCAACAGATGCTGCAGTAACAATTGGTCAGAATGGTTGGGTGGTAATTTCCTGTGAATCTCCAGAGGGATTATTAAAGGCTAAAAAAGCAATTGAAATGGTTAATGAAAAGGCACATGTTGCTAATTTGACTGACCAAATCAAAGATATGTTAGAAATAAAGGATAATGAATCATAATGGGCGGACGAGACGCAACAATGGTCCTATTGGACGAGAATGGTATTCGTTGTGATGGTCGTAAAATAGACGAACCACGACGAATTATGATTAAAGCCGGTGGACTAAAAAATGCTGATGGTTCTGCTTACATTGAATTTGGTAATAATAAAATTTTAGTTGGAGTTTTTGGTCCAAGAGATGTACATCCAAAACACATGTCAAATACTGATACTGGAATTTTAAGAGTTAGATATCACATGGAACCATTCTCTGTTGATGAAAGAAAAAGACCAGCACCTTCAAGAAGAGAAATTGAAATTTCCAAAGTAATCAAAGAAGCTTTAGAACCTGCAGTGATGTTAGAAAAATTCCCAAGAACTGCAGTTGATGTATTTATTGAAGTATTACAAGCCGATGGTGGAACAAGATGTGCTGCACTTACTGCAGCTTCTGTTGCATTAGCTGATGCAGGAATCCCAATGAGGGATATGGTTGCAGCAATTGCTGCTGGCAAAGTTGCAGATACTATCGTACTTGATGTTAACAATGAAGAGGATCAAGCAGGTCAAGCAGATATGCCAATTGGTTATATGCCAAGTCTTGAAAAAATTACCTTATTACAATTAGATGGAGTTTTGACTCCTGAAGAATACAAGAAATGTGTAGATGTAGGAGTGCAAGGTTGTAAAGTTGTTTATGAATTACAAAAGAAAGCACTTACTGACAAATACTTTGGAAAAGGAGGAGACTAAAATTGGCATCTGTTACAGTTATTGATTTACTAAAAAAGAATCAAATCCTTGAATTATTAGAAGAAGGAAAACGTATTGATGGACGTGCATTTGATGAACCACGTGAAATCAAAATTGAAATTAACGCAATTCCTAAAGCAAACGGTTCAGCAAGAGTATTTCTAGGCGATACCGACGTTTTATGTGGAGTAAAAATCCAACCAGACAAACCTTTCCCAGATATGGGTGACAAAGGCGTCTTCATGTGTACTGCTGAACTTTTACCATTTTCACATCCTACTGTTGAAACTGGACCACCACGAGATGATGTAATTGAATTGGCAAGAGTTGTTGATAGAGGAATTAGAGAAAGTCACATGGTTGATGTTTCTCAATTAGTTATTGAAAAAGACAAATCTGTAGTTGGTGTATTTGCCGATATTGTGGTACTTGATTATGATGGAAATCTCTTTGATGCATGCTCATATTCTGCTACTGCTGCACTACTCACATCAAAAACTCCAAAATGGACTATGGTTGATGATAAAGTAACACTTGTTGATGGTGAAGAATCTCCATTACCCAATACAACAATTCCAGTATCTGTAACTATGGGAAAGATTGGAAATCACATTATAGTTGATCCAAATGGCGATGAATGGGCTAGTATGGATGCTCGTATTACAATTACAAGTGATTCTGATGGAAATATTGTTGCATTACAAAAAGGTGGCAGTGATGGATTCACACAAGATGAAATTAATCAATGCGGTGAAATATCTGTAAGAGTAGGCGCAAAAATAAGAGAAATATTAAAAGAAGCTCAAAAGGGTAGTCAGTAAAATGGTTAGACACGCAAAAGCAAAAAAAGCCCTTAAAGGATTAGGTGCTCGTTACGGAATTAAACTTAGAAAACAATACACAAAAATCCATTTTACGTTAAAACAAACAAGATCCTGCCCTGAATGTGGTTCAGAAAAATTTGGACGTGATGCAGTTGGAATCTGGTCTTGTAAAAAATGCAGCTATAAAGTAGCTGGTACAGCATATGACATTAAACTTTAGTGCAAAAATCACAGTTGATGCAAAAGATAAGACAAAAGCAATTTATGATTCTGTAAATATTGATAATGAATTTTATCCTGAAAATCCTGTAAAAACTCTGATAACTTTTGATAAAAAAATTAACATTGCAGTTGAGACTGACCAACTAACTCATCTTAGAGCAAACTTGAATTCAACTCTTCGATTAATTCAAGCCAGCTATGATTCAATTGAATCGGTAAAGATATAATGAAACAAATTTTTTGATTAAACATGTCAGCAGGACAAATGCCACCAGGGGGACAAATGCCACCATGGCTGCAAGAACAGCTTACAAAAATGCAACAATCACAACAAAATTTACAATCAATTATGACTCAAAAACAACACCTTGAGATGGAAAAAGCAGAAACTGAAAAGTCTCTTGAAGAATTAAGAAAAGTTGTTGATGGTGATGAAGTATTCAAACAAGCTGGTACCATATTGATTAAATCTAAAAAACAAGAGTTAATTGATGAATTAGAAGAGCGAATTGATCTTACTAAAACACGTTCTACTGTTCTTGAAAAACAAGAAACACGTCTCAAAGAAACTCTCAAAGAACAAGAAGTAAAAATTACTGAAATGATGAAAGGTGGTTCTGCAAATGCTCCTCCAAATATACCTCCACCAGCAGATAATCCTAGAAAATAATATTCTACATTAATTTCATAAAGATATTAACAATTCTTTCCAAGTTCTATTGTGAATTTAGAAAATCTCAGAATAATTGTAGATGAGAGAGAAAGAAAAAGTGGAATTCCTGATTTACTCAAATCAATTGGAATGAATATTGAAATGAAAACACTTCCCATTGGTGATTACATTGTTGCACCTGAAACTATTGTAGAGCGAAAAAGTATTCGTGATCTTATGGCCTCTGTCTTTGATGGTCGACTTTTTGATCAATGTTCTAGATTAAAGGAACATTTTGAACATCCCGTAGTTCTCATGGAAGGTAATGTTGATGAGATTGAAGAAATAACTGAAAACCCTATGGTATTCTACGGTGCACTTTCTACTGTTGTTTTAGATTTTAAAATCCCTGTAATTCCTACTCCGAGTGCTGCTCACACTGCAAAATTACTGGTATCCATGTGTTCTAGAAAAGATGCTCCACAAGGACCATATCTGAAAAAGATCAAAAAATCTTCTGATTTGGGAAAACAACAACTTTCAGTTCTTTGTAGCTTACCTGGAGTTGGAGAGAAATTTGCAGTTAGACTGTTAACTAAATTTGGAACTCCTCTGAAAGTTTTTACTGCCACTACTGCTGAATTGGCAAAAGTTGAAGGTTTGGGTGAAGCACGTGCAAAAAAAATTAAAAAAACACTGGATAGTAAAAGCAAATTACTAAAAACAACAAACCAAAAAACATTAAATGATTCTTGATTTTAATTCACATGCAATAATTCTTTAATGATATTGTGCTAAACTGATTTCTCTTTGAGTAATTTTCTTTTTAATGGAGTTCCACAAACTGGACATTCTGTTCCACTTGAATGATTGGTTCTACATCCTGGGCAATAGTGAACCCACTTACCCACATCCTTAATTCCTTTAGTCATAATTGGGATTATCTCCAAACCTAAATTCTTTGCAACGTTTGAAATTGCAAAATCATCACTAATTATCTTACCATTCGTTTCTATCCCTAATGCGATAATCGAAATATCCTGCTTTGATAACTGGGGAAAATCACCTGTATTCTTTGATGCTTTAATTGCATTTTTTGTAGATTCTGATGCTGGCTCTCTAATTTTTAATCTCTTAGTTTCAAGTAAAGTTCCTATTGCATCATGATTTTTCTTTATGTGTCTAATTTCCTCATAAACTAATGGTGTTGTGTAACAAACATCTGTTGATCTAAATGGAACTCCTGCATAAAATGCACTAGCGTCTAAAATTTTAAAATCCAAGTTTGCTCATCTGTCTCAGTCCTCTTTTCTTTAATCTTAGAAAGACTGCATGATTTTTGTATTTTCTGATAATGATTGGTTCTTCATATCCAACTGCCTTTACAACTTGTGCATCCATTGCAATATTGCAATCATGAGAACAAACAATTTCAATTTTTTCATCTGGAACAACCATTGATGCTAATCTATACACTGGTGCAACAGGTGTTATGATTAAGACATCTAAACTTTCATGTAAAATTGGACCTCCTAATGAAAATGAGTGGCCTGTAGAACCACTTGGGGTAGCAATTATCACTCCATCCATTTTTTGTTTTACAATGTCATCTTGAAATTTGATTTTAATTTCTGCAGTTTTAGTCAAGTTTGTTCTGGTGATGTAAATTTCATTTAACGCTGGTGGAAACTCTTTTCCTCCACAAGATGCAACTACTCTAGTTCTTTTATCTAAAAAGAAATTATTTTTTAAAATTTGTTCTATTGCATCATCAATTTCTTCAATTGTAATTTCTGATAAAATACCTCTATTTCCTCCTACGTTGATAGTTAGAATTGGCGTTTCATTTTCCAAGTTTCTAAATACTCGAAGTGTTGTACCATCACCACCTAGAGTTATTACCAAATCTAGCTTTTCTTTTTTCAATTCCTCTAATGCATCCATTTGTTTTGCACCTTCAACTTTAATTGGTGAAATTGTAAATACAGTTACTTTTTTTGCTAAAAGCTTTTCCGTGACATCTTTTGCAGCCTGCTCTGAGTCCTTAGATCCTACTTTGCTGACCACTGCTACTTTTTGTAATTTCAAGCAGTTCTACTGAATTGTATTTACTTAAAAATGATATTTTTATTATTACTTGGAAAAACAAATAAGTATGAACACAAATCCATACAAATTATGAGTTACGCACACCCTGAAGTTTTAGTTAATACTGAATGGATATCACAAAATCCTCCTAATGAAAAAAGGAAATTAGTTGAAGTTGATTATGACCCTGTAAATGGATATCAAAAAGGCCACATTAATGGTGCCAGTTTAATTTGGTGGAAACGAGACATTAATGATCCTATTACAAGAGATATCATTAGTAAAAAAGAATTTGAAGCATTAATGGCTAAAAATGGAATCACTGCTGATACTGAAGTTATTCTTTATGGTGACTTTAACAATTGGTTTGCAGCATTTGCTTTCTGGGTTTTCAAAATTTATGGTCATGAAAATCTAAAGATTATGGATGGTGGAAGAAAAAAATGGGAATTAGAAAATAAAGATTACACTACTGATGAACCCCAAATAGCACCAACAACATATGTTGCACAACCTCCAGATGAGGGATTACGTGCATATCTATTTGATGTTAGTAGAGCTTTAGGAAAAGATGACAGTGTAATGGTTGATGTAAGGTCTCCTGCAGAATTTACTGGTCAAATTACAGCACCTCCAGAATATCCAATGGAACATGCACAAAGAGGCGGCCATATTCCTGATGCAAATAACATTCCATGGGCAACTGCAGTTAATGATGCTGATGGCACTTTCAAAGCAGTTGAAGAGTTAAGACAAAACTATGCTCCAAAAGGAGTCACTCCGGACAAAGATGTAATTTGTTATTGTAGAATCGGAGAACGTTCTTCACACAGCTGGTTTGTATTGAAATATTTACTTGGATATCCAAAGGTTCGAAACTATGATGGTTCCTGGACTGAATGGGGAAACATGATAGGAAATCCTGTGGAAAAATAAATTGCTATTGGACCTTCCTATTCTTGAGCAAGGCACTTTCTATTTTATCAAAGATGGTGAGTCTGATATTATAATGGAGGATAAAACAAAACGAGGTCTTGAAATTAGAGAAACATCAATTGATGAAAAAATTAATGTCAAAGCCGATAAAGGAATGATCCACGATATGGATGGAATTGGGCATTGGGTTCCTATTAGATGGTATTTTTCAAAGGATTCCTTTGATCTATCCAAAGTATTGATTCATGCAGAAGCAATGGAAAAAAAATACACTGAACTCCGAGAACTCACATGCCCTGATGATGACTGATAACCTTTTTAAATAAAATCAAGTTACTCAAATCACATGTCTTTACTTCTTAAAGATCGAGTTTGGTCAATGGAAACTGCCACTGCAAAACGCGGTGTTTATCCGTTACACGGATTCAAACTTGGACTTTATAGATTACCGATTAAATTAGAAGAACCTAGTGAACTACAATCTGTTCACGATGGCCTCAAAAAGGCATTTGAAATGGACATGTACGCAGATAGGATTTATGCCACATATCGTTGGAAAGAACAAAACATGGCTGATCCTGATGCAAAAGGATACGAGGAAGTTGACTTGTCAGTTACAGTTGAAATTGTAACTGGTGAAGTTGTAGATATTATTTATCAAATTTTCCCAATTGAAAAATTTGGTGATCCTAATTGGGTTAAAGATTATAGAAAGAAAGCAGACCATTTTGCTAAATTAGTTATTGATACAATTTTGCGAAATACTATCTTGGCAGACAAAATGGTTTCCCATCTTGTTAAATCTGAAAAAATTTCTGAAGTTGCTGCCATTCAAAAACTAGAAGAACTAACTCCTCTTGCAAAAATTGTTCTTGGTGCCAAACTAAAACCAGTTGAGGCAAAAGATGATGAAGAAGGAGAAGACGATGATGATTCATTTGAAATTCCTGATGGTGCAAAACCTGGTCCAATTGATGTTAATTATAAATCAAAAATGAAATTATCTTCAGCATATGATGCCATGGGATATTCAATCAAAACTTGGGGAAGAAAGGGTACAAGCAACGGTATCATGGGAGTTTGGGGCGAATTTGTTTCAGTAGATTATGATATTTGCATTGCAGATGGTGGATGCCTTGAAGCATGTCCTGTAGGTGTATACGAATGGTTTGATACTCCTGGCAATCCTGGTTCAGAACAAAAACCATTGATGTCAAAAGAACCTGATTGTATTTTCTGTCTTGCATGTGAAGGGGTATGTCCTCCACAAGCAATCAAAATTTACGAGCAAAAATAATTTTAATTTCTTGCAATTTAAATAACAACTAATAATTCTGTGAAATTAGGGATATGGCACTAAACCCTTTTACTTCATTTGTATTTGATCTATTCATTTTATCTGCTATAATCATTACAGCATATACTGTTAATTTCTATTATCTTGCATTTCTTTCTAGAACTAGAAAAGAACGTTATACTACTGTTGATTGGGGCACTCCCACAGTTACAATTCAGTTGCCAATTTACAATGAAAAATATGTTGCAAAACGACTTGTAGATGCTGTTTGTAATTTAGATTATCCAAAAGACAAAATGAGGATAATGGTCTGTGATGATTCTGATGATGATACTGTTGAATTACTTGGAGATTTAGTTGATGATTACAAAAAACAAGGATTTCAAATTGAACATGTTAGACGTGGAACCAGAACAGGGTACAAAGCTGGTGCTTTAAAACATGCAATGAAAACAACTGATACTGATCTTGTTGCAATCTTTGATGCTGATTTCATTCCTCCGGACTGGTTTCTTAAACGAGCAATACCCCATTTCTCCTCATCAAAAATAGGACTAGTTCAGTGTAGATGGGGACATGTCAATGAAAATTATTCCACCATTACTCAGGTACAGGCACTCAGTATTGATTTTCATTTCCTTATAGAACAAAAAGCAAAAAGCAACTCACATCTTTTCATGAATTTTAATGGTACTGCAGGAATTTGGAGACGTGCTTGTATTGAAGATGCTGGAGGTTGGCACACTGCTACACTTGTAGAAGATCTTGATCTTAGTTATCGAGCACAAATGAAAGGTTGGAAATGTTTGTTCTTGCCTGACATTGTTGTTGAAGCTGAATTACCTGTACAAATGAATGGAGCTAAACGGCAACAATTCCGTTGGGCAAAAGGATCCATTCAATGTGCAATCAAATTACTATCTGATGTTGCTTTAAAACGTAATGTTGCAATTGAAGCAAAAATTCAGGCATTTATCCAACTTACTCGTCATATTGTTTATCCACTGATACTGATACAATTTTTGGCATTACCTGTGTTGCTAGCAGGACAAGTTAATCTCTATGTCGTAAATGTTCTTCCTGTTTTGACAATTGCAACATATCTTGCAATGGGTCCTGGAGCGTATCTTATCGTAATACATGGAATGTATGATAAATCATGGAAGTCTAAAGCAAAATTACTTCCAGCGTTACTTGTCTATAATGCTGGTATGGCTGTAAACAATACCGTTGCAGTATTTGATGCAGTTCTTGGCAAGAAAAATGAATTTCATAGAACTCCAAAATATGGAATCGTAACAAAACAAGATGATTGGAGAGACAAGGCTTACAATTTACCCTTTACACAAACAACTCTTTTGGAAATATTTTTTGGTGTATATGGAATAATGGGTATTTTCATTGCCATTTTTTCAAACAATCCTGTGTTTGTACCAATTATTGCTCTTCAAGCTATTGGCTTTTTTTACATTGCATATCTGAGTATATCTCACACTCGATTTAAAAGAAATAAATCAAGTGATAATCGACCAAAAACTAAGAAGGAAAAAATGGCAAATACTGTTTACAAACTTTCCATGATTGGAATACTTGGAATAATTATCTTTGGAGGATATATGGCAATTTCTGGTTATAATTCTGATATTTACCCTCTTGATAGAATTAGAGGAAATCTTGATGGCATAGTATCTTCATCAGATCCTAATGTAATTCGTAATCATTTAGTGGCAATTCATGCAGATTTGGATGTGGTAATGGTAAATTTACCTGAAACTTTTGATTCTGAAGGTAAAGTAATTTCAAAAAATCCTGTTTGGATATTTAGCACAGAATCTACAAATTTCCTTCGAATTCAAAATAATATCGATACTATGCTTTTAGATCTTGATGAAATGTCTTCTATTTCAAAAGATAATGCTGCTTATTCCACTGGAATGACTGATATCAATGATAGATCATTAAAACTAAGAATCAACATTATGGATGCAACTCCCTACATGTATGTCAGCCCTGCAAATATGATGATGAGTGCTATTTGGATTGCAGCGATTATTGGAATCTTTGCTGTATTAAAAAGAAAGAAAGAACGACTCAATAAACTTGATGAAGAGTAATTAAGAAATATTTAGATCCTTTCTAATTTCATCTACTGCTCTAATTCCATAAATGTCTCTTACTTGCTGAATCCTGATTGATTCTTTTAGCATGTCTCTACCTATCGCATTTGTTAAAATTGAATAGACATCACTGAATCTTACTTCCCACTTGTCTGCACAATCTAATATTTTGCCTACTGCCCATTGTCTTACTTCATGAGGTAATGGAATTTTTTCTCCAGATTCTATTGAGATTCTATCAAACAAATTTACAATGTCAGCTGTTTGTGATGCCATTTTTTCAATATCTTTTACAACTCCATATTTTGACTCTGCATTCATTCTGATATTTGATTGATACTCTGATAGCTTTAACAAAGCCATGACCTCTTTTGATGAATTACTGGATGCTTTGCTCGTAACTTCTTTGACTGATTGTAATTCATGAAATAGTCTTTCAGATTTTTTATGGAATTCAATTGTGGATGCATCCTGTCTCTTTAATGTGTCCGACACTGATGATATTTTTTGTTCAATATTGTTTGTTTTATCAAAGACATTTTCTTTGAAATTAGAAAAATCATCTTGAACTGATTTCAGTCCTTCTCCAACAAATGCCGTAGAGTCTGCTCTTTGTACTAGGGCACCCACCTCAGTCTCAATTTTATCTATTTTTCCACCTAGATCTTTGATGGTTTCAATGCTCAAATTGTCTACAACATTTGCTTTTGATGATATTGTGTTAAATTGTTCTTTGAGACCATCGATTACTCCTCCTAATGAATCAATTTTTGATGCTTTTGATGAAATGGCATCAATTGTAATTTTGATTGCATCTAATTCTGAATGAAGGTTTGAAGTAGATGATGCTCCATCTGAAATTCTTCCAAGTTCTTGTTTGAGACTTTCAATAATTTGAGAACCTGTATCTAATTTTGCAGTTTTTCCTGAAATTTCATTTATGGTACTTTTTAAATTATCCATTTCAGACCCAATTTTTAAAAATGAATCTGTCTTTCCAGAAACTTTTCTTAGATCCTCTCTTACTTCATCAATTCTTTGAGCAATCTTGATAATCATTTGAGAATTGTTTTTAATTGAATTTATGCTATCTTCAACTTGTTCTGGTTTTGATAATTTTTGTAATTCAGAAATTTTACTGATTTCATTTTCTAGTTTGGAAGTCTGGTCGTTAATTTTATTAACTAAATCTGATTGTGATCTGACTTGGTTTAATCCTGCGTACAGTTTTTGAGTATCATCTTCTATAATGTTAATTTGTTTTGATTGTTTTTGAATATGCTCTAATGTGGATGTTAATGCATCAATCATTCCTTTCATAGAAATTAGAACTTTTTGATTTTCACCAAATATTTTTGACATTACTTTGATCTCTTTTTGTAATGCTTTGTTTGAATCTGAAACTGATGCTACTTTTTTTAATATCACTGAAGGATTAGGTTCTTTTTTTGCCTTTACTATTATTTTCTTCTTTGTAGTTTTGGCAGCCATGTAAAATCATTTGAAATTTAAAGATAAAAAAGTTGGGTGTAAAATAAAACATGTAAAGAGTTACTTGTTTACCACTGTTGGTTCATGAAGTAACTCATGAAATGTTTTTTCAGCCAAACCGTTGACTGTTTCAATAAATCCTCTTGGACAATATTCACATTGAATCATATAGTACGGTATGGTACCGTACTATTAATACCAAGGTAATTACAAAGTAACCAATACGCAGTCAGATACCCCAGGTCATATCTCTTCATTTTATTCAGTTGACCTAATCATCACTCTGCATATTGATCACGATTTTTGGGCATAATGGGGTTAAATATTTTCAAAGCAAATGAGGCTGTATTGAGCCGAAAGTATTTTTTATATTTTCAATTCGTAATCGTTTTTAAAGAAATTTGTTAACTGATAACATGCAAAATATTCCACTTCAACTTGATTCTAGTGGAATTCATAGTACAATTAGCAATACTGTAACAAGTCTGATAGAGCAAATAACTCCAGAATTACCTCATACGAGTTTTGTTACTGATTTAGCATTTATTATGATTATTGGTGCAATTGTAACTCTTGCTTTTTTCAAAATTAAACAACCATTGATCATAGGTTATCTTTTTGCAGGAATGTTGATTGGGCCTTTTTCTGATATTTGGACTTGGATTTTACCTAAGGGTGGTCCTCCTATTGATGCTATAGGTGGTGTTGGAATTCTATCTGATATTTCTGCATTAAATCTTTTTGCAGAAATCGGTGTTATCTTACTTCTTTTTGTAATTGGAATAGAATTCCCTTATGCAAAAATCAAGAGTGTTGGTCGTGCAGCTATTGGTGTTGGAACTATAGGCTTATTTTTGACATTGGGTGTGCTGTTCTATACTGCAAGTGCACTTGGATTAGTATTCATGGATGCTTTGTTTATTGCAGCAGCATTATCTGTATCAAGCACTGCAATCATTGTCAAACTATTAGAAGAGATGGGGAAAATCAAAAAAGAATCATCCATCATGATTCTAGGAATTTTGATTGTAGAGGACGTAATAGCAGTTATTCTGATTTCTTCATTACAATCTATTGCTCTAGTGGGAACTGTATCCATTGAATCTATCGTTGTAGTTGTATTGGTTGCAACTGGTTTGATTGTGGGAACATTTACTATTGGAACTCGAATTATCCCTCCTCTTATTGATAGAGTTGCAGCTGCAGAAAATCGTGAAATTTTACTTCTAAGTGTTCTAGGTGTTTGTTTTGGTTATGCGTTATTGGCAAATATGGTAGGATTATCCGTAGCAATTGGTGCATTTTTGGCAGGGGTTTTAGTTGCTGAATCTAAATCTGCAGAAGTTGCAAAGTTACTTTCAAGTCCAATTAAAGACATGTTTGTGGCTATATTCTTTATTTCGGTTGGTGCTTTGATGGATGTATCTCAACTTGAAAATTATATTTTTGTAGCTATCGCCTTGATTGCAGTTACAATTGGTATGAAATTTGGAGGAAACATGCTTGGAAATATAATTTTTAAACAGAAACGTGGCACAGCACTTCGTTCAGCATTTACTTTGGCAGCTCCTAGAGGGGAATTTTCTATTATTATTATCAAGGTCGGTGTAGATGTTGGTGCAGTTAGTGCTTTCTTGTTCCCATTAGTTGGTATTATTTCAATAATTACTGCATTCATTTCTCCATTTTTGATGAAGGCTGGTGATAAAATAGTTCCAGCTTTGGAAGATAAAGAAGATGTCTGATGAATTAAAACGATTTTTAGATCAAGTACATTCTGGAATAACCACTTTTAATTTTGATGGATCTGAAACTCCTTGTATTGAATTAGATGAGAAAAAATATGATGAAATATTGTCAAAAGTTGCTGGACAATCTCTGTCTATTAATACTGATTTGAATATTTTACACGATGGATTGGGTAATGTGTTTGTTGAAGTGAAATTAACTTTTTCAAAAGGTAATATTGTGGAAACATTTCTTGTAGATGCTAAATCTAATCTTCATTTCTTCGAAGCCCTTGCAAAAACGTCCATGCTTGCACTCTCTTCACCAAAATCGAATTATGGAAAAGACAACGTGTTTATGATTCAATTGCCACGTCCAGAAAAAGCCCAAGATGCACTTGAAATAATTCAAGATGTCCTTATTCCAAAAAATAAATAAAAAATGGTCTTTTTAATTTAAAATGTAATGCTCATATCTGGCCTTTATCGCAAGATAAAGTAGAATACTTTATGAAGTTCTTGTTTTGTATAATGCTGTGAAATATTTTATTTTATTTACTTTATCTATGGTGTCTCTACTAACTTTTACTTCTTTTGCATCTGTATCTTATGCACAGTCAAATTCCAATCTTTATGTTTCAGCAGAAAATTCATTATTTGAAAATCATTTTGCAGGCCCTATGGTGATTGAAGTAATTATTGATGATTCTGTTATTTCTAGTTTAATTGGTTCTGTACAAGAACCCATTGTAAAAATTGATGATAAAAAACTGAGCATGGTTCAATCTGATAATGGTAAATGGTATGGATATTTTGCAGATAAAACTCAAGCACAAAAAGCTGATTCATTGGTAGGGCTTGCAGGATACGGTTTAGATTTTGGTGAAATGTGCAGTAATACTTCGTCTATAACTGGATTGAGTTTATTGGAAACTTCTGGGTTTACAATTCCAAGAGATATCTCATATAGCTCTAATGGCCAAGAGGCGTTTGTCACATGTACTGATGATGTTTCATCCTCTGATCAACTAATCAATAATGTTGTTCGAGAAGCACCTATGCTTAACACTCAATCAAATTCTACTGGACAAACAGGTATTGATGAAGATGCTTGGCCATTAATACAATTATTTGATATTGATTCTGGTGATGATGTTATTGTAAAATATGAAAAAGACGGTGGCACTCAATCAGTAGAATTAACTTTTGATGTTGTTGATCAATTTACTACTATGACATTATCCAAAATATTTTATCGTCTTGGAGAAAATATTACTATCGATCTTACTGATCCCATGCTGAACATAGATCCTACAGATGAAGATTCTTGGACATGGGCTTCGATATCTGGTTCAGATGAATTGTTTTATCAATTATTTGATGAGAATGGATCTGCAGATGCTGATGGAACATCAGGTGCACTTAACATTAACGAAGGCTCAAATTTAGAAATTTTAATGTTTGATGATAATGGAAGTTTATTTTTAAATCCAAATTCCCAAAGTGCTTCTAATACTGTTATTGCTTTACAAGACAACGCTTTCACTATTTTAGAAGACAAATACACTTCAGACGCTACGATAGATTTAGGCACTGATACTATCTCTCATAGTGGTTACCCGATAACTTTAACTGAGATGACATCCAATTCTGGTTCTTTTGTAAACTATGATCAAAATGGTGTTGCAAATTTAATAATTAATCCTGAAGCAGAATTTGGACGTTCTGCTACTATTGAATACAATAAAAAAACATCCTCGATTATAGTGAAAGATGGTTCTCCTCCCACTGCACCTAATTTCTCTGAAAATATAATCAAGGATACCTCCGTATCATTCACAGTAATTACTGATGATACTGACTTGAATGACGACATATTGTATGTCACAATTTCTGATGTAGATGATCTTGATGGATCTGTTACCGTTAACAATGATAACACCATATCTTTTACTCCTGATTTAGGATTCCTTGGTACAACATCATTTGAGTATACTATAGATGATATTCTTGATGGAAAAGATGTTGGAATTATTACTATAACTGTAGACTCTGCAGCAATCTTGGCATCTATTAATCAAATTAATGTATACAGTGATAAATCAACATATGCTATTGGTAATACAATAGATGCCGATTGGGTTATTCCTGATGATTCTTTAGGAACTGACACTATGATTCGCGTTATCACACCAATTGGAACTAACGCCATAAGCAATATTCTTTCTAATGGTACGGCATACTTGGTTTCTACTGATGATTTTGATGAGGGAACATATACAATCAGAATTGAACATGGACAATATTATGGTGAGAAATCTGTTTTGTTTACACCTTCTTCAGAAATTATTGATGCCACAACTACTGAAGAGACTGTCATTGAACCTATTGTAGACACTGTACAAGATTCTTGTAATGAAAATTCAAAAATCTCTGTTCATTTAGGTAATACCTCATACACTAAAGGAGAAAAAATATCTGTCTCAACTAAACTTTGTGATGTTGTTTCTAATGAATACGTCATTGTACAAATTTTTGATCCTTTCAATACACAACTAACAATAGATCAATTCTTACCTGTAAATGCTAATTTTGATAAACAATATTCTACTAATGGTGGATTGTGGAAGTTAGATGGAAAATATATGATCAAAAGTACGTATTTGAGTAATTCAGTGAACTCGAATTTTGATTTTATTATAAATTCTGAAGAAATTCCATCTGTTGATTTAACAGAATCTATTGCATCTTTTGTAGATGTGGATAAAGATCCTCAGTATTATCTTGACCGATATAATAATGAAGAATCATACAAAGAATGGTTTGATACTAATTATTCTCAGTATGATTCAATCTATCAGGCTGTAGGATTAGATGAATCTACATCAACTATGAATTCTGATGATTTTGTTTCATCTTTATCTACAACTGATGTAGAATCAAAATCAATATTTGGAGATGGAGAACCAACATGTGGTGCTGGAACTGAATTAGTACATGGCCTGTGCCAAGTAATTAAAACAACTGAAGAACCAACATGTGGTGCTGGAACTGAATTAGTACATGACATGTGTCAAGCAATTAAAATCGATGATGATGTATCTGATAAAACTTCTTTTGTTAAAAATATTTTTGGCTTTTTCAAATCTTTATTTAATTGATTATAATTCTGCGCCCATTTCTATCCTAAATTTAAAATTCTCTTAATCGGCTTTTCCTAATTAGTAAAAATCAGTGCTCCCATCGGGATTTGAACCCGAGTCTTTGGCTTGAGAAGCCAAAATGCTTAACCGGACTACACTATAGGAGCTTGATAAAAAACAAATTAAATCTCAATTTAAAGGAAATGTTTTGACTTTGAATGAATTTGTAAAATTTTGTGAGTTGATTCCTTTATAGAAAAATTATCTCTAAAAAAATACATGGATGTGAAAAAATTTATTGAAAAAAATGGATTATCTGATTTTCCAGTTGGACTGGGTGGATGTAGGACTTCTGATCTGTCTTATGATTCCTGTGATTATGATCTTTTTATTTTTGATGAAAAATTAGAACCTGGAACAATTTTCAAGTATGATGACGAATTTGTCAATGTCCATCATGCATCATTATCTGAAACTAATTCTGAAAAACTTCTCCAGTATTATAAATTAGAAATTCTTCAGGATGAATCTTGGGATTTACAAATGATGCTTTCTAAGATTAATGAAAAGCATGTTTCATTATTTTCTGATTTTGCAAAAAACTGTTTGATAGAATCTCAATTCTGTTGTCAAAAAACTACAGAATCTATTCAGAATTTTGATGTGTTTGCATCTTGTTGGCAAAAATGTGCCACTTTTTATTTGGCAAAAGCAATTTCTTCAATTAATCATCAACGTTCAAGTCCTTCTCATATGCTTGATTCATTTCGGAAATTAAAAAAAAATACTATCAATGAACATATCTCTATTGTAACCCAGACAGTTGGAATTGAACGGGCTACTCTTACATTACTTGAGCGGATGTTGAAATCTACAATAGGGTTTTCTGATTTAATTGAAAAAAATAACCACTCTGAAATTATTCGGCAAAAATATGATTTCTTTGTAAAAAATTCTATGCTTTCTGATTGCTATTTCTATTTGGGGTATGTGAATAAAGAAAATTTTGTAAAAATTAAGGATACATTGAATCACCAGCAGGACCTTTTTTACATACTCAAGGTTGCCTTTGATGTTGAGGCTGATTCACATCTACTTCAACAGCAATCTGAACTTGTACAGAAATCTTGTAATGAAATACTTGGGATTCTTTCAAGCGTATAGTGTTCTATCTGGATGTACTAACCTTTTAAAATAAGTAAAATTACCGATTTATCATGGTAGATCAAGCATGTGGATGCGAAGCTGACAGCGGCGATCCAGAATATTCCTGCGATTGTGCAATGCAAGGTCATTGTATATGCAGTGCTGATTGCAAATGTAATACTGACGTTTGTAAAGAAGCAACTAAAAGTTATTAATTGGATTAAAGTCCAATACTAATTTTTTATTTTTTATTTATCGTCTTCATCCTCAAAGCCCCATGATTTTACTAATTCTTTTTGGAACTTGTCAGCTTGTTTTTCATCTAGTGGAAATCCACAATTTTTGTGAGTAGGAACTACAGTCATACCATCTAGTTTGAATTCTACTTCAAACAAATGTACCTTGGAACATTCACACATTTCTGGAATTCCTGTACTTGTTCCTCTATATTTGCTTATTTGAATAAGATTTTACTGCCTATTTTTTCAATTCTTTACGTATATGAAAAACGTTTAACTATCCGTTTTGATAATTTTTTTCAGATTTGAAAACATCATTACTACTAATTTCAGCAATTACTGCATTACTTTTTGGATTATTGGCAAGTCCTTCAGCTTTTGCACAATTCCAATCTGGCGGTGTTGATAAAGAAGGTTCTTGGTATGCTGGTGAAGGTCTCAAACAAGGCGATTTCTTTTCTTATTCTATGTGTTATGTGGATTACAAAGAGTGTACTACATTTGAACTTGATATGTGGATTAAAGGTGACAAACAAGTTGGTAGTGAAACTAAATGGTTAGCTGAAGTAGCTGTTTTTGATGGAAGTAAAATAATTGTTGGTGAAATAGAACTTGGAAAAATTGCTCCAGAACCAACAGGCGGTAGTCCAGAACTAGGACTATACCGTGGAGCATTCAAATCCTCTATATCTTGGTTATCTGCATTTGCAACATCTGATGACAGCTCTGGTGGAAAAGGACCAAAAAAATTCAGTGATATATCTTGGGGAAAAATTGGAAATATCGGTGGAGAACAAGTTCTCCCAATGGCAATTGAAACCGTTACAGTTCCGGCAGGAACTTGGGAAACTGTCCAAGTGGGATGGAAAACTGGTGGCACCATTAGCAAGGTTTGGATTGTAGATGATTTCCCATTTCCAATAAAAGCTAAAACATACACTCATGTTTCAGAAGGAATAGCTCCAACAGAATATGACTTTAAATTATTAGAGTATAGAGAAAATGTTCAAACATCCCCTATTGCTCAATACGAATCTACTGAAAATGAATTCATTGCTGCTGGATGTCAAACAGATATTGAAAAATCAATTGGCGTAAAAAAACCTACACATAACTTTGATTATCAAATTCACTTATTCTATGGGCCTGAAGATTTTGTTCAAGGATGTGAATCTAAATGGCTCATCAAATTTATCAAGAAAACTGATGATACTGAGTTTTTAAATCAAGTTCAATACGATATTTTTGTCGTAGATGATAACCTGACTCCATTAAGATCTATTGCACAAGAAGAAGGTAGAGATTTTCTTTATTCTCCGTCTGGGCAGGCTATAGTTGATTTTGTTATTAAAGAAGAACCTGGAACTGCAAATTATGTTATATGGATTTATGGTTTATCTCCAGAAGGAATTATACCTGGTGTAACATCTGATTATCTAAAAATCCCTGTCAAGATTTATGCCTCTGACGGTTCGTCTCCTGTACAGAAAATCCCTGCCTGGATTAAGAATAATGCTGGATGGTGGGCTGATGGTTCCATAGATGATAATTCATTTGTTCAAGGAATTCAATTTTTAATTAAAGAAGGAATTCTGAAGATTCCAACTGTTAGCAAAAGTTCATCATCTGGTTCAGAACCAGCACCATGGTATGGCTAATAATTATTTTTTAATGTTCTACATTCAAATTACTAAAATCTCTTAAAAATATCGAATCAATATGGTGAGTCTTTTCAAACATCCTAAACGTCGAATCAAAAAATTACTTAGAGATGGTGATTATGATGATGCTATAGCATTTGGAAAAAATTTAGAATCTAAATATTCAGAAGATCATGATTTTATGTTTATCATGGGTAGTGCTTTTTTTATTGTAGATGATGCACAAAGGGCATTACCATATTTTGAAAAAGCATTTGAATTAGATGATGGTGATGTTGAAAATTTGACTCTTAAAACTAATGTACATTTAGCATTGGAACAAAAAGATGAAGCTATTGCTTGTTGTAGGTATATCGTAAAACTTCAGCCAAAAAATACTGAAGCTCAAGAATTACTTGAAAAACTTGAGAGTATTTAATTTAGAAAATTATTCATTCTTTTTTATCTCATACGCATTTTCCAATAACCAATTACAAAATGCTGTAACTTTGTCATCAAATATAGTCCAAATGTGAACTGAATGGGGTAAAATATCTATTTTCCAATTATCTGTAAATACTCTTACACCTTCTTTATTTTCATACATGTATGCGTCTTCTGTTTTAACGTCTCCTAACATTTCAATTGCTTTTTGTTTGATGATTTCTCTGTCTATTGGAAATCTTTTCTTGTCGTAATCTATGATTAAACTCAAATCTCTTTTGCCATAATTTTCAAATTCTTCAATTCTACCTTGTTTTGGAAAATTTACAATTAATTTAATATTGTATTTTTTTCCAACATCTTTACCAATTTCAACAATTCGGGTATATGCCATTGCTGGATTCTTATTCAATAGAAATCTGATTTGTGCTAGGTCTTTTTTTAGTTCAGATTGCAGGTCACTGACTAGTTCTGAAAATATCATCACTTTCTTCTAAAAAATTCCTATTATAACCATTAATTTTTGCCAAGATTAGTTTTTTTAGAACTTCGATTAGTTCAGAATATGGCAATGCCTATGGATTATGATGGGATGAGAACAGATGATGCTTCTCTGAGAACCGATAATGTGGATGATTACAGGAGAACATGTATTGATTTTATCGAGGATATTTCACATGATTATGAGGCATGGGTTGATTATTACAAATTGCCTGAAGATGAAGACAAAAGAAGACGTGCAGGAATTTGTGCTACTATTACGCGAACCAATGAATGGATAGCAAAAGTTGCACAATCAATCAAGGCAATTGATGTTGTTATGAATGATGGAATACAAAAAATGGCTGAGGCCACTGCAGGAAAACCTCTTCAAATAGGAGTTTTTGTAAATCAGAAATCCGGTTACACTGAAACAAGTCCTGGAATAATTGATGTCACTGTAAAGGGTACTGCAAGAGAAGGAAGAAAAATAAAACTTGGATTTCATTTTAAAGACGATCGATTTAGAATTGAATCAACATGTAATGCTTATTTTGATGAGGAAAATTTACCTACTCAAGAATTTGAAAATTTAGATATTCATCTTAAACTTTATGCAGAAAATGCAAAACCTCGTGATGTTATTTCATTTACTGTAACTCTGAGTGAAATTCAAAATGATGTTGAATTTGATAGACGTGGTCTTACTACAATAGTTCATTTGGTCTAAATTTCTAAGGACTTGAAACTGGTTCAGGAACTGCTTCTAATTCCATTGATGTTCCCTCTTCAAAGTATTCGATAAACTTTCCAGTGTTTTCAAGTTTGATTGAATTGATTTCATCTAATTCATCAAAAGAATTCATCTTTAGATATCCTTGTGATGCAGTGTATAATACATCATCAATGTAAAATGTTCTTGCATCATTCATTCCATAGTAGCGTGTATCGCTATCAGAGTGGGTAATTGTTCCTTTGGGGATAATTCCATCTTGTGCATCTACATCAAATACATAAAATCCACTCCATCGGTTATACTCTGGTGCAAACATCTTGGAGTTTGTAGAGATATCTAAACTCTTAACATCTGCACTTATTGGAATGGATAACACATTTCTTGTTTTATCAAAGAAAAATGCCTTGTGATTGTATAGTGCCTCAGACTGTGTGGACCCGTCCCCAATTATGTAATCATCTACGACTTTTGGATTATTAACATCTGACACATTGAATAATGCAATTTTAATTCCTAATTGTTTGACTCTGTTATTTTCAATTTCTTTTGTATCTCTGCCTACACCAATAACGTGCTCTTCGTCGTATGGGTGCAAATAGTTTGAAAATCCTGGAATCTTCAATTCTCCTAAAATTTTAGGCGTATCAGAAGACAAATCAATCACAAAAAATGGATCAATTTGTTGGAATGTTACCAAGTATAGTCTATCTCCCATGAATCTAGCTGAAAAGATACTCTCCTCTGGTGCAATCTCTTCTAGTTCTCCAACTATGTTTAGTTGCTCATCTAAGACATAGACTGCGTTTGAGCGAATTGTTCCCTCATATTGAGTGTAAATTTCAGTTGTAGTAGCAACTCTAAATCTATCTCCACTTTGATCCATGGAAAACTGATTTAGCAATCTACCTGGAATCGTTCCCTTTGCAACATATTCTATTTTTTCTTTATCAATTGATATTTTATGAATAATTGTTTTTCTGGTGTCTTCTTGAATTTTTATATCATATTTGTTTAGTGCTTTCTTAATTTTTTCAAATAATGTTTCTTTTTCATTTTTATCCATTCCGTTGTATGAATTTTGCATTAACTCTGAGATTTTTATCCACTGTGCAGATGAACTTAGTGATGAATCGTTTTGAATTGATTTGATTTGAGATTGAATACCGTTTGGTAATAATGGAACTACCACATTGAAAAATCTATCTTGTGATGAATTTTCATAAAATCCAAATGGTGTATTTTGCTGATAAGTCAAATAGAAATTATCTTCAGATACATAGAATGCTCCGGTATGTCCCATGAGAAATGTTTCAGAATTTATTGTATCTCTAAATATATCAATTGCAGTTAATGTACTAAAGTTTGAAAACTCTTCTACATTATCAAAATAGAATGCATCCGGAGTCATAATTCTAACTGAATCCTCTAAAATTACTGGGAGTCTTGGATATTGATGATCAATGTTACTATTGGTAACAAAGTATGCATAGTCTCCAATCATTCTAGCATCTCTAAAATGACCATCAATGGAATAGTCTTTGAGAATAGTTGGTTTTTCTTTATCTGATACATCTACAATTAGTGCATGGGTAACAGAACTGTAGGAACGTCTTGGAATAAAGTCAAATTGCGGTATCATCTCATCGTCGCTTTGCCCATTGTAAAATATTACCAGTCTGTCATCGTTTAGGAACATATTTTGGATATATTGGGATTCAATGTCTAGTGCAATTTTGAGAATTACTTTGGCATTTTCTGCAGGATATGCATCAATTATTGAAAGTGTATTTTTTGATACAATGTAGACATACTTTGAGTCATTTTTAAGATAATCCGGTTCATCTACATTTTGTACTTGTACATTTGTAGTTGAATAATCTGATCCTCCTGATTCTATTTTAGATGTTGTTTGTGCTGATTCTGGTGCCCTAACTGCAGAGTCTTCTGAAAACATGACTCCATCTGTTGCCATATTTCTAAGAATTCTAGTATCGTAAGTATTCCCTCCAAATAATGCAGATGCATCAAGAATATTTTTTAATTCCTCTTGGGATGATATTTTTTTAATTTCATTTGTCCCTTCAAAAAATTCTGATACTGATTTATCGATATAGATTATTTCTGGTGATGTTTGTAAAATTTGATGTCCTTGATCAAATGTAATCCCGTACATTATCCCTGCTGTAACTATTACCGAAATGGCGATTACAATTGGTATTGTTATTTTTAATTTCATTTTTTTCTTCTCACTTTGTCAGGTATTTTTTAAAACTTCCATTTAGTGATTACTATCACTTTATAGTTTGAAATAAAAGGTTTAGTGAAATTCAAATTTCACCAAACAATTTACATATACTAGAATCAGGTAATCAACTCTATTGACTGATGAATTACCACATGATGAATTGATTGAAAATATCAAAATTATTGCAACTGATGATGAAAAAATAAAGTCTTTTGGTGAGATATTTACCAGTGATTCTAGCCGTAAAATCCTTCAATTATTGTTTAATGAAGAGTTGTCTGCTGCCAAGATTGCTCAAAAAAGTGATGTGTCACTTCAATTAGTCAAATACCATCTAAACAAACTACAAGATCTTGGTGTGGTAAAAATCTCCAAGATTGAAAAAAACTCAAAATCTCAAGACATGAAAATTTACACTGCATCAAAATTTAGTCTTGTTATAGTTCCACCTAAACTATCCGTAAAAACTAAAGAAAGCAAGCTACTGGTTCGCTCATTTAGACATATCTACAAAGTTGCGGGACTTGGAATTGCAACTGGTTTTTCAGGATTACTTTCACTATCTCAATTTCAAAACAAAACAATTTTTGTAGATAATTCTACTGGTAATTTTTCTACTATTGAGGAATCTGCCAAGAACATACAATCCATTCCAAGTGATGAATCTTTACGTTCACTTCCTACATCTGCACCTATGATTGTAGAATCTGAATCTCAGGATGTTGCTCAATATAGTTTAGATGTCGTAGAAACTATGGCCAATTCTGAAATATCTACAAGTTCGGATTTGTTTTTACCTTTTGTAATGATTACTCTGTTTTTAGCTGGAATTACTGTGTATTATTTATGGAAATTAAGAAAATCTAATTAATTTAATGTTATTTCAATTGCAACTCTTTTTTCTTTAGCTCTTTCTTCTCCAGGATATTTTAGAATAGAAATTTTTTTATTTAGTTCTTGATTTGTCACTAATTTTGCATTTCCTGTAAATATAATTTCATTATGCAGTATTTTGACTAGTGGATTTACCAAGGCGTTTTGAAACCAGTCTCCATCTGGTCTGTGTCTTGAAAAGTAAATTTTCCCATTATGATTAACTGCTCGGAGCATCACTTTATGTTCTTGACCTGTTTTTCTTCCCTTTGTGATGAGAATTGGTCGAAACAAATTTTCTTTAATCTCCATGCGTGTTTTTTTGAAGTCAAGTAATTTAACCTCATTGATAGAAATTTCTGATATTCGGTGTGATAAGCAAATCTGTTGATTTGTTGACATGTCAATAAAACATGAAGGAATGCCTACCAATTTGGCTACTGCTGATACATTTACTGGAAAAAAAGTCATTGATAAAGGAGGAATAGAATATGGCAAAGTCAAACATATTCACATCAACCAAGACACACTAACTGTAAACGGTGTGACTATCCGTCAGGGATTCCGTAGAGATTATTTTCTATCTGAGGATTATATTGACAAATTTTCTGAGGACACATTGCTTCTTAGCAGACCTCCTGTGAGATCTGGAATTCAAGTAACTGATATTGATAGACACAAAATTGGTAAAGTAAAGCGATTGAATAAAAATTCAGAAACAAATGAATTGGAATCAATTGAAGTTACTGATGGTTTATGGCATTCTAAAATCCTATCCAAATCTGAAATTTGGGGTGTGGGAGAAAAAGTCATTTTAAAAATGACTAAAGAAGAATTCAAAAAACTTGAATAATTTCTTTTTTCAAAATAATATTTTTTGATTAATCTGATTTTTTAGAACAGACATCACACACGGGAATTCCTTCTTGAATTGTTATTTCCACATTTGATGAGTGGCATTTTTGACATAATCCTTTCATATCTTTAATTCGTCAATTGGTCTTTAAATTTTTTATGAGGATCGGCTAAACCAATCCTTAGCAATTTATAATTGATAATTGCGATCAGTGTGTTGTATTCAATAGAGACAAAATCTCTTACCAAATCATTTGGTGACACAATTGCAGTAAATGATATTTCATTTACGGTAGAACAGGGTGAAATTTTTGGATTCTTGGGACCTAATGGTGCTGGTAAAAGTACTACTATGATGATTCTAACTACTTTGCTAAAACCAACCTCTGGAGTAGCTTTAATTTCAGGATTTAATGTCTCTACAAATCCTAAAAAAGTTAGAGAAAATATTGGCTATGTTCAACAAGAATCAACTGTTGATGAATATCTTACAGGAAGAGAAAATCTTTTGTTACAAGCAAAGCTAAATCATATTCCAAAAAATGAAATCAACAAAAGAATTGACGATGTTTTGGATTTAATTGAACTTGTTGATAAACAAGATCAGGCTGTTGTCACATATTCTGGCGGTATGAGAAAAAGATTAGATATTGCAGGAGGATTACTACATAGACCAAAAGTATTGTTTCTTGATGAGCCAACAGTTGGATTAGATATTCAAACTCGTAGAAAAATTTGGGAATACATTAAGAAAATTCACATTGAATTTGATATGACTATTTTTGTTTCTACACATTACATGGAGGAGGCAGACCAATTATGTGATAGAGTGGGAATCATTGATGGGGGAAAAATCCAAGTAATTGATTCTCCTGAAAACATGAAAAATGCAATGGGAAATGAGGTAATTTTCATTGTGATTGATGATGATAAAAATCACGAGTCATTTGTTTCTGAGATTAGAAAAATTGAATTTGTTAAAAAGATTAACGAAGATAATTCTAAACTTACTTTGTTTGCATCTAATGGTACTGAAGCAATTCCAAAAATATTTCAAATTTCATCTAAACTTGGAATTAAAATAAAGTCTATTTCTCTAACTCAACCAACACTTGATGATGTTTTTATTTCTTATACTGGACATGAAATTAAAGGCGATGAATCTGGATTCAATAGAAAACGTGAACATGCAAAGATGAAGAGGTTACGTGCATGAATACCATTCTATATGACACTTATACGATTTTTTGGAGAGAACTAAAGAGATACAAAAAATCTCGCAGTGGAGTTTTAATTAGATTAATTCAACCTGTAATTTGGATTATTGTTATTGGAAATACATTTTCTGGAACTGAACCACTGATTCAATCAGTTGGATTTGAGGGAAAATATATTGAATTCATGGCACCTGGAGTAATTATTCTTACTGCAATTTTTACTAGTATCTTTGGCGGTGTCAATACTTTGTGGGATAGGCGATATGGTTTTATGAATAAAGCGTTATCTTCTCCGATTTCTCGTTCTGCAATTGCATTGGGAAAAATGTCTGCAATTTCTTTAATTGCTGCATTACAAGCTAGTTTGATTATCGGAATTGCTTTGGCTATTGGTGTTAATTTCCCTAATCCAATAATGATTGCACCAATCATGGTAATTGTAATTTTATTTTCTTTAGGCTTTTCTGGAATCTCTGTAATGGTTGCAGCTACTGCAAAGTCTCAGGAAACTTTTTGGGGCATGATTAATTTTCTTGGAATGCCATTGTTCATGCTTAGTCCTGCGTTATTCCCATTAGAATTACTGCCGGACTGGCTTGCAGTAATTGCAAAACTAAATCCTGTAACATATACGATTTTACTGGTAAGAGAATTGATGACTGGTGTCTCAGATGGTGGCATTCCAATAATTTTGAGCCTCGGAGTTTTGATAGCATTTGTACTTGTAATGGTGGCACTAGCAAGCTATGTGTTTACGCGTGAAGTAAACAAACCTTTTTGACATAAAGTTGACAAGAAATCAAACTATTGTTAACTCTAATGATCTTTGCAAAATTTTGAAACGATAGCCTGTTGTCAACTATCAACATCGTTGTGATTTTATCAGTAATTTTACTAGCTGGTTCTTTAACTCAATATTCTTTTGCACTTGGAGACTATAGCTCTATTTCAGAATGGGGTGAATTTGGAATACCTACTGGCTCTTTTTCATTCCCTCAATTCATTGCAGTAGATGATGATGGAAACTCATATGTCACTGATTTAGGAAATAAACGTGTTCAAAAATTTTCTAGCAGTGGTGAATTTGTAACTACTTGGGGACAAAGTGGAACATTACCTGGAGAATTTCATAATCCATCTGGAATTGTAGTGGATGATAGTTTTGTTTATGTTGCAGATCATGATTTACACACAATTCAAAAATTTTCTCTTAATGGAACATTTGTTGATCAATGGGGTGGTTTTGGATCAGATGATGGAAAATTCAAATCCCCAACTGGCATTGCAGTAGATGATGATTTTATTTATGTTGTAGATGCTGACAATTATAGAATTCAGAAATTTACTTTTGATGGTGAATTTGTTTTATCATTTGGTTCAGGCGGAATGGGTCAGGGACAATTTCTTGCTGCAGTAGATGTAGATGTTGATGATAAAGGCGATGTGTATGTAACTGATAAAGCAAATCGTAAGATTGAAAAATTTGATTCTGATGGTATTTTAATAAAGTCTATGGCATTTCGTGGATCAAACTATGTTTTCTCTCCTGAGGGAATTACAATTGACACTGATGGTAAGATATTTGTTGTAAATTCTGCAAACAATAGAATCCTATACCTTGAACAAGATGATGACTTGTATCTAGGTACTTTTGAGAAACTTGGACCTTACCCATCAACGTTTACTGCACCTACTGGTATTGCGCTAGGAATCAATGGAGAATTACTAGTTGTTGATTCTACATCTCACAAAATAAAATCCTTTAAAACTCCATTTTATGGAAAATCTAATATTGTAGATGCAATTGAAATTACTGCACCTGAAATTATTGAAGACTATTCACATGATAAAACTAATCCTACGATCATGGCCCCAAATGACTTGGTTTTAGAAGCAACTAATCTATACACTCCAGTCTCTATTGGAGATGCAATTGCAGCTGATTCTGATAGTGGAATTAGAGCAATTTTGAATAATGCTCCTGAAGCATTTTCTTTAGGTGTCAACAAAGTTACTTGGATTGTATTTGATAATGCTGGTAATACTGCAGAGGCATATCAAATAATTACGATTCATGCTTGTGGAAATGTCCACTCTGATTATAACACAATATTTGGAACTATTGAAGATGATGTACTTCGAGGAACTTCTTCAGATGATTTAATTTTTGGATTACGCGGTGATGATATTATTAGTGGTCTTGATGGCAATGATTGTCTTTTTGGTGGAGAAGGTGATGATGTCATCTATGGGAATGATGGATATGACACCATACATGGCGATGCTGGAAATGACGTCCTCAAAGGTCAATCAGGATCTGATGTAATTTATGGTCATTTGGGAATGGATGTGATTGACGGTGGCTCTGAAAATGACAACTGTTATGATTCTGCCGATGATCTAATTGTTAACTGTGAATAATAATTTAGATAAGATTAGATTATTGTTTTAAAAAGTTGTTTTATCTATATAGAATCTGTTGATATTATACTACTATGTTGTATTAACGAATAACTATCATTTAGCTTATAGGTGAAATATTGCTTTTGAGATTTAGTGACTTTAAAAAATGTACAAAACATTGCAATCTTTACTATTGTTACATTGTTCGCTGTAGTTTCTTTTGGACTTTCAAATGTATATGCTGAAGAAAGTACAGGATACAAAATGATTGGTGATATTACCCCCGCACTTACATTCCAGTTTAGAGATGGAACTGAAACATATGAATTTCCTGTATTCTCCATGAATGAAAATTTTGCAGATAACTCTGGGGTATCATTTTCAGTAGAAGGTACTGTTATCAAATCTCCATTACTGCATGAAGTGATGGATGAAGCATACAAGTATCGTTTTTCAAATGATGCATTTGATTATCAATTAAAATATTTTGATGTTGAAGCCAATTTTATAAAAAACGGTGAGTCTGTAATTTCTTTGGATTATAGTACTTGCAGAGTTGATAACTATCAAGTAGAAACACTTGATTCTAATGACTATGAAAGTTATTTCAAGGAAGTTGGATTTGCAATTGTAGATAAAATTGATTTTGTATGTAGTGGAGTGAATTCTAACAATGAGTTTTCAATGCCTACTGAATCATTAACTGATTTTGGTGAATCTGGATTTAAATTTGCAAGTGAAATGAGAACTTCGGTTACATTTCTTTATGATGAAGGTGCAGAAAAAATTGAATTTCCTGTGTTTAATCTAGTTTCAGGCTATGAAGAAATTCCAAACTCCCCTGAATTTTCAGTAGAAGGAATTTTGGATTACTATCCATTACTATATCGTGCCATTGATAACTCACGAGAAGTGTCTGGTGTTGGCTCTACTTCTAATCTTGACTTTGATGCACTAGTAGAATTCACTAATGGTGAGGATGTGTTGAGAGGACTTGAATTCCAAGATTGCATTGTAAGTGATGCTAAAATTGATACTCAAACAGACAAAGAAGAAGGATTTACTGGAAAGAGTGGGTTTGCAATTGTTCATCAATTAGGATTTACTTGTGCTGGAATTTCTCCAATTAACATGTATTATGATGAAATTCAAGGTGATACTCCTGTATGGGAATCAACTCATCTTTCAAATGAGTACGTAGAACCACTTCAAAATACTGATCAAGGATTAGATGTATTCGCTACATTCACTTTTGCAGATGGTACTGAGATAATAGAATTCTCAATGTTTAAGCAGAGTGAAATACTTACAGCAACTGAAAAAAACAACGCAAATAATGGTCAAAAAGTATTAGCTGCTGCAGAGTTTACAAGAAAAGCAACATCTCCTACTTTGGAATTGCGAGGTATAGTTGGAGATTATCCATTACTTTACCATTATGTAGATAATGATAATCTTAAAAATCAAAATTCTGGTGGAACTCTGAATAGAATTCTTGTAGATGTTGATGTGAATATTATATCTAATGGGGAAGTAATTCGTGGATTTAACTATGTAAATTGCAGAGTGACTAATTATGATATCGATACAGAAACTAACAAGGAAGAGAGTTATGTGAAAAATAAATTTGCACTAGAGAATATTTTTGATCTTGAATGTCAAGGTTATCATCCAAACAATTCTGCATATGATGAAATGTTTAATGTAGAAAAAGCAAATACTGAAAGTACGTCTGATCTTAGAAATACTGATAGATGGCCTTCAGGTTTCACAGTTCGAAAATAACTTTTTTTATTTAATCCAATAACGCTTACTGTTATGCGATCAATCCAAAATCTGTCTCATGACCTTGTTTCTATATAGAACAATAGATTGTATGTTCGCTAACTCTATATTCAAAATTACATTCATTGAATTATGGTACAATGGTTATCTTGGTTAAAATCCAATGAAAAAGAACTATTAACAATTTTAGATAATTTAGCAAAAAAAGCAGTTGAAACCTCTGAAGCCGTAGTGGTTTTATTTGATGATCTTACTAGTATTGAACAAGGAAAAAAAATTCATCAACTTGAAACTGAAGCTGATGTTTTAACTCGTGATATTTTTTCTGCACTAAACAAAACCTTCATCACTCCGCTAGATCGTGAGGACATGCAAAGAATTGCATCTAAAATTGATGATGTGATTGATTTCATGGATGGCATTGCAGCAAGAGTTTACAGCTATAAAATCACAACTCCTCCACCATACACTGTAGAAATGGCACATGAATTAGTCAAGGCTACAAAAGAAGTACAGTATATGATGTCAAAATTACAAAATATCAAAAATCCAAAAGATATGATTCAACATTGCAGGAATACTAGTGATATTGAGCACACTGTTGATGACTTGTATAGAGAAGCAATCAAAGAACTCTTTGAAACTGATGATGCAATCAAAATCATCAAACTAAAAGATATCTATGAAACAATGGAAACTGCATCTGACAGATGTGTAGATGTTGCAGATGTCATTGAAGATATAGTTTTAAAATATTCTTGAGATGATTAAATGTTAGAAATAGCAATAGGTGCAATTATTGTAGCGTTAATCTTTGATTTTGTAAATGGATTTAATGATTCTGCAAATTCTGTTGCTACTGTAATAGGAACACGCGTTTTAAAACCAATACATGCTGTGGGTTTGTCTGCAGCAATGAATTTCATTGGACCGTTTGTTTTTGGTGTTGCAGTTGCAACAACTATTGCAAAAGGAATAGTCAGCCCTGATGACATTACTGTTTACATGATTGTGGGTGGACTAGCAGGTGCCATTGGATGGAGTACTCTGTGTACATATTTTGGATTGCCAATTTCAAACAGTCATTCTTTAGTTGGAGGTATTATGGGGGCCGGTATTGCAGGATTAGGATTTGAAAAATTAGTTTATGGTGGATTGACCAAAGTCTTTGCAGGAATTGTAATCGCACCGATAGGCGGAATAATCTTTGGTCTTCTATTAACGACATTAATAATTACAATATTTGCAAGCAAAAGACCTGGACCTGTAAACAAAACTTTTGGTAAATTACAAATTATTTCATCAGCTTGGTTTGCTTTAACTCACGGGGCAAATGATGGACAAAAAACTATGGGAATCATTGTATTGATTTTATTTTCTGCAGGAATGATTCCTGAACTTGAGATGCCATTATGGGTAATCTTTGCTGCAGCAACTGCTATGGGGTTGGGCACTTTCTTTGGAGGATACAAAGTAATCAAAACACTTGGATTTAAAATCACAAAACTCAGGCCCTATCAAGGATTTGCAGCAGAAACTGCCGGTGGGGCAATGCTTGCAGTATTTGCAGTATTTGGAATTCCTGCTAGTACTACGCATGCAATTACTGGAACTATTATGGGTGCAGGTGCTGCACGCAGAAAACGTGCTGTGAGATGGAAGGTGAGTAGACAAATTGTATTTTCCTGGATAATTACCATCCCTGGCGCTGCAGCAATGGGAATTGGATTTACATATCTGATTCACTTGTTTGTTTGATAATCAATAATACCTTGGTTTTTATTTCAGCAAAATTTTTTTGAAATATTCAAATGGAAATATTACAATTAATCCAATCTAATTTACTCACACCGATAATTCTCTTTTTCTTATTTGGAATTATTGCAGCGAGAATAAAATCTGATTTAAAAATCCCTGAAGCAATTTCAGAATTCTTACCAATCTATCTTCTTGCAGCAATTGGACTTCATGGTGGAATTGAGATGAGAAATACTGGATTTGAAAATATGTTGATTCCAATGTTAGTTGCAATCGGATTATCCTTGTTAATGACATTAAATCACTATCAAATTTTACGTAGATTAGGAAAATTCAATATTTTTGATTCATATGCATTAGCATCAACATATGGTGCAGTAGGGGCTGTTACATTTTCAGTTGGTTTATCATTTTTAAAGAATCAAGGTGTGACATCTGAAGGATATCTTGCAGCAATTTTAGCTGTTCTGGAACCTGTTGCTTTCATTATGGCAATATTTTTGACAAACATGGCAGTTTCAAAACAAGTTCGTCAGAAAAAACAATCTTTCACTAAAGATGATACATCAGATCTTAATATGGGCATTCAAGAAACAAAAACAAAACTTTCTCAAATTTTACATGAATCTGTAACTGGCAAGGCAATAGTTATTCTTCTTGGAAGTATTGTGATAGGGTATATCATTGGTGAATCTGGATTTGATTCTATCAAAATAGTATTTGATGAAATGTTTACTGGAGCCATTGTAATTTTTATGATTGAGATGGGCATTATTGCTGGTCAAAGATTAGGTGATATTAAAAAAGTTGGAATTTTCCTTACCGCATTTGCTGTAATCATGCCAACTTTCAATGGCATAGTGGGGGTATTGGTAGCTACAATCATGGGTTTGAGCCTAGGTGGATCCGTAATGTTTGGATTATTATTGGCTAGTGCTTCATTTATCGCAGCACCTGCAGTGCTACGTCATGCAATTCCACAAGCAAATCCTAGTCTTTACATTACATCTGCTTTAGGTATTACATTCCCATACAACATTATTGTTTTACTTCCAATCATGTTTGCTGTTTCAACTTTAGTCCATGGTGACGGATCGATAGACTTATTCAATTATATCCCAAAGGGTTGGATATGAAACTCTACACTGTAAAATTACTAACTGTTACTTGTGAGATCCTTGCTCAAAAAAATATTATTGAAATTTTAAAAAAACATGAGATCAATGCCTATACAACTTATGAAGTAGGCGGGAATGGTGCACGTGGAATTCGTGGTCAAGGACTTAAAAATGAAAAAAATGTCAAAGTTGAAGTTATCTTACGTGAGGAAAAGTTACAAGATGTGGTTGAGGAAATTTCAAGAACAATGTTTGCTAATTTTGCTATAATTGTATATGTTAGTGATGTTAGTGTAGTTCGAACTGAAAAATTCTAACAACATTTATCGTCTGAACATAAAACTAGAATTTTTTTACTAGTTTTTGTAACATTTAATATTAATTCTGATAATTGATCATTTGATATTGCATACATTGCTTTTTTCCCTTCATCCCTTGATTTAACAATCCCACATTTTTTCAATGTCTTTAGATGGTGGGAGACTAGTGGTTGATCTTTTTTTAATTTTTTAACAAAATCATTTACGCAGAGTTCTTTGTCTTTTTGTAGTAATTCTAAAATTTCAAAACGTGTCTCATTACAAATACATTTTAAAAGACTGACTCCATTCATATCAATTCAAATTTATATAAACTAATATTTATGTGATAGAGTAGTTATGCCTGAAAATGTACTGTTTGTGTGCGTAGAAAATGCTGGTAGGAGTCAAATGGCTGAAGCATTTTTTAGAAAATTTGCCTCAAAACAATTCAATGTTTCAAGTGCAGGTACTATCCCTTCATTACAGATTAACTCAATTGTGATTCAGGTAATGAAAGAAATTGGAATTGACTTGATTGATCAACTACCAAAATTACTGTCTAATGATATGATAGAATATTCATCTAATGTAATTAACATGGGATGTGTGGATAAAGAATCATGTCAATCATTGTTTGTAAAAGATGTACTTGATTGGGATATCTCTGATCCAAAAGAAAAATCACTTGAAGAAGTTAGAATAATTCGTGATACAATAAAATCTAAAGTAATGAATCTCATCAAAACTCTTGAGGCGTAACGTAAATGGTATATTCTAATTTACAGATTTTTACAGTAGAACTAATTGGCACATTTATTCTGGTAGTTTTTGCAACTGGCTCAATTGTTTATGATGTTGATGTGTTTAATGGACAATTAGGAATTCCATTTGCTGCTTTAGCACCATTCATTGCATTGTTAATTGGTGTTTACTCTTTTGGAAAAATATCTTTAGCACATTTCAATCCTGCAGTAACTTTAGGATATTACATTACTGGACATATTTCAAAAATCCAGGTATTGTATTACTTTGCAGCAGAAATTATTGGGGCCATTTTAGGTTCTATGTTTGTATTGCAATTCATTGGAGATGGGGCAAATCTTGGAGCAAATGCTCCAAACTATGATTTTTCAATGCTGTTGATTTTTCCAGTTGAGGTATTAGCTTCTGCGATGTTGATGGGTGTCATATTTTATGTTGTATATACAAAAGGTCTAAGAGGATTTAGTGGTGTTGCAATAGGTGGCATTGTTGGATTGGATATCTTATTTTTGGCATTTATCTCTGGGGCTTCAATGAATCCTGCTAGAGCACTAGCTCCTGCATTACTATCTGGCACTTTTGAGAATCTTTGGCTATATTGGACTGCTCCTTTTATTGGAACTAGTATAGCTGCTTTTCTATTCAGGAAGAAATTTCAAGCACAAAGAGCAACAAATTACGAATAATAATGACCTAAAATATCCTTGA
>WASW01035977.1_pt1 | contig 56702 bp, 46 predicted proteins | sample 5698521 | NCBI WGS metagenome assembly WASW01 (sample SAMN11175560, study PRJNA528189) | sponge metagenome | isolation source: marine sponge | host: Leucetta | place: Antarctica: Western Antarctic Peninsula, King George Island | collected 2013-01
AAAAGGCAATAACCTTTTGGCTTTGCACTCTTTAAAAAAAGAATTTGACGGCAAGGTGAAGCTGATTTATATCGATCCGCCCTATAATACTGGAAATGATGGTTTTAAATACAATGATAACTTCAACCACTCAGCTTGGCTTACTTTTATGCGAAACAGACTAATGACAGCTAAACGCTTGTTGAGAAATGATGGAATTATTTGTGTTCAGTGTGATGACAATGAGAATGCCTACTTAAAAATATTAATGGACGATATTTTTGAAAATGGCTTTCTAAATAATGTCGCTGTTAAAATGAGTGAAGCCTCCGGTGTTAAAATGAATCATGCAAAAGGGAGATTTCCTAAGCTTAAAGAATATATTTTATTATATAAAATGCCCAATTTTAAAGGCTTCTACATAATTGATAAATACCAACAAAAAGAATGGGATTCCGAGAATAATATTTTTATTGAAAACATTTCAGAAGAACAACGAGACCAACTTATTGAACTTGAAGCCAAAGAAACCAATGATGAATCAGATGTTAAAGTTGCCAACGATATTTTAAAGAGAGCTAAAGAAGTTTCCTTATCATCAAAAATTAAAGAACTCAGTTTTAAATCTAAAGAAAGCCAAAATGAATGGCTTTTTGAAAACAGTTACAGGATTATAAAAACAGCGGGTTCTTCCAGTCTTGCAACTTTGGTAAAATCCCTTGACAAAACACCTTTACAAGATATTGCTGCTACTATCTCTAAAAAAGGGATTTTATTCTTCTACATAACTGGCTTTAATAGAGAAACTAAACAACCACGATTACAGGTCATTTTTGCAGACTCAAATATTTACAAAAATCCATGTGACTTTTGGCAAGACATTAAGACTACCGGGTCAATTGCAGATGAAGGTGGAGTGAAATTGAGTAACGGTAAGAAACCTGAAAAAATATTATATCGCCTTATAAAAATGATAACTCAAGAAGGTGACATTGTATTAGATTATCATTTAGGTAGTGGCACAACAGTAGCAACTGCCCACAAAATGGGAAGACAGTATATTGGAATTGAACAATTAAATTATGGAGAAAATGATAGTGTTGTGAGACTTCAAAATGTTATCAATGGAGATCAATCAGGAATTTCAAAAGCAGTGGATTGGCAAGGTGGCGGTTCTTTCACTTACCTTGAACTCAAAAAATACAATCAAACTTTTATTGAGCAGATTGAAGAAGCCAAAGACGCTAAAACTCTTTTGCAGGTTTGGGAGCAGATGAAAACCAAAAGTTTTCTAAATTACAATGTGGACCTCCAAAAACAGGAAGAACACCTTGAAGATTTTAAAACCCTGAGCCTGAAAAAGCAGAAACAACACCTTTGCGAATTGCTCGATAAAAATCAGTTGTATGTCAATCTTTCATCGCTCAATGACAAAGATTTTGCCTGCACCGAAGCAGAAAAAGCATTGACCCAAGATTTTTATCAAAAGAAATAACTATCATGGCCAAAGAAAACTCCATCAAATTATTTGAACAAAAACAAATTCGTACTCATTGGGATGAAGAAAAAGAGCAATGGTATTTTTCTATAATAGATGTGATTGCTGTTTTAACAGAAAGCCCAAGACCACGAAAATACTGGAATGCTTTAAAAACAAAGCTTAAAAAAGAAGGGAGTGAGTTGTCCCAAGAAATGGGACAACTCAAAATGCCGTCTGCTGATGGTAAGTTTTACAAGACAGACATCGCCGATACCGAACAATTATTCCGTCTGATTCAGTCCATTCCCTCACCCAAGGCAGAGCCTTTTAAATTATGGATAGCCAAGGTCGCTAGAGAACGTATAGACGAGATAGAAAATCCCGAAATAGGCATAGAAAGGTTGATGGAAACCTATCTCAAAAAAGGATACAGCAAAGAATGGATCAATCAGCGACTAAAAAGCATAGAAGTCCGCAAAGAGCTTACCGATGAATGGGACGTAAGAGGGGTAAAAAAAGGCTTAGACTATGCGATTCTTACTGATGAAATTACGCAAGCATGGAGCGGTTTAGATGTGAAATCTTACAAAAAGCTCAAAGGACTAAAAAAAGAAAACCTTCGTGATAACATGAGCAACTTAGAATTGGTTCTCAATATGCTTGCCGAAGCGACCACCACCGAAATCAGTAAAGAAAAGAAACCTAAAAACTTTGATCAAAATAAAAAAATCGCCAAACAAGGCGGTACCATTGCAGGGAATACACGCAAAGAAATTGAAGAAAAAACAGGAAAGACAGTAGTCACTAAACGGTCGGCAATAGATACTTTACAAGATAAAAAGAAATTAGAATAATGACACCATTACACAAAATATTTGACAATCCATTTGCACGAAAAGCATTGACTCAAGATTTTTATCAACTCAAAACCAAGTAACACGATGGCGAATTTGTACGACACTTTAGAGCGGGAATTTGGCAAACGAGAGCTTGCACGCACAGAAGTACCCAATACCATTTTAGAAAACCTCCGCACGGGTTATGGTCAGCGCCCGTATCAGATAGAGGCATTTCAACGTTTTATTCTTTGCTACAACGAAGATTTTGAAGGCAAACCGCCCAAGCCGTTTCATTTGCTTTATAACATGGCGACCGGAAGCGGTAAAACGCTGATTATGGCAGGTTTGATACTTTACCTTTATGAAAAAGGCACCCGCAATTTCCTGTTTTTTGTGAATAGCAACAACATCATCAAGAAGACCAAAGACAATTTCCTCAATCCACAAGCCCATAAATACTTGTTCAATCACAAACTGGTGATTGATGGCAGAGAAGTGTTTATCAAGGAAGTGGAAAACTTTGAAGAAGCCGACACGGAAAACATCAATATCAAATTTACCACCATTCACAAACTACACTCTGATCTAAAAGAAACAAAAGAAAACAGCATCACCCTTGAGGATTTTACGGATAAAAAAATCGTGCTGATTGCCGATGAAGCGCATCATCTGAGTGCCGCCACCAGACAAAGAGAATTAAACGGGCTTGAAAAACCAAGCTGGGAGAACACCGTAACCAAAGTATTGGAAGCCAATTTCGACAATATTCTTTTGGAATTCACCGCAACGCTTGATTATGACAGCAGAGAAATTGCAGATAAATATCAAGATAAAGTCATTCACAAATACGATTTGGCTCAATTCCGTTTGGATAAATTTTCCAAAGAAATCAACCTTGTCCGCTCGGATTACGAAGAAAAGGAACGCATCATTCAAGCGTTGATCTTAAACCTGTACCGTCAGGAATTAGCGACAGAACACAATATCAACCTTAAACCCGTTATCCTTTTCAAAGCCAAACGCACCATTGCAGAATCAGAAGAAAACAAAATCAATTTCCACAAGCTCATTGACGACTTTTCGGCTGAAATGGTGGAAAAAATACAGCAAACATCCACTGTGCTTATTATTCAAAAGGCATTTACATTTTTTGAAAATAAAAACCTGTCATCTTCAGAAATTGCAAAACGCATCAAATCAAATTTCAAAGGAGAAAATTGCATCAGTGCCAATAACGACAGAGAAGCAGAATTAAACCAAATTCGCTTGAACACTTTGGAGGATGAGAACAATCCAATTCGTGCGGTTTTTGCCGTCCAAAAGCTGAATGAAGGCTGGGATGTGCTGAATTTGTTTGACATTGTGCGCTTGTACGAAGGTCAAAATACAGGTGGCTCAAATACAAAAAATGGTAAAACCACCATTTCAGAAGCTCAGTTGATTGGGAGAGGGGCAAGATATTTCCCATTCACTTTGGAAGAAGGGCAAGATCCTTACACGCGAAAATTTGATGATGACGTTTCCAATGACCTGAAAATATTGGAAGAACTGTATTACCACACCAAAGAAGACAGCCGCTATATTTCTGAATTGAAAAAGGCATTGATTGAAACAGGCATTTACGAAGACGAAGACAATCTTGAAACCAAACAACTAACTCTGAAACTAACTTTCAAGGAAACCGGTTTTTACAAAAAGGGTCGGGTGGTTTTTAACAAGAAGATTGAAAAGAGTTACGGCAATGTAAAATCTTTTGGCGATTTAGGTGTGAAGAAAAAGAATTTTGATTACGCCCTGTCATCAGGGGACGGCAGAACCACTCGCATATTCACCAAAGAAGAAGAAAATGAAGACACAGAAAAAACTGCACAAAGGGATATTAAGATAAAGGCTATTTCAAAACACACCACCCGATTTGCCTTAACGCAAAATCCGTTTTACTACTACGATAATTTAGTGCGGTATTTTCCCAACGTTGAATCCTTGTCCAACTTCATAGAAAGTGAAAATTATCTAAGTGGATTGGAAATAACTTTCAACGGAACGGAAAGCCGGTTGGCTGAAATAACGAATCAGGATTTTTTATTTGCTCTCAATGGACTGTTAGAAACCATTGAAATGGAGATTAAATCCAACCTGACCGAATACGAAGGGTCAGATTATAAGCACGATTATGTCCAGAACGTATTTAAAGACAAGGAAATTAAGGTTCCTAAAAACAGTGTGCGGGCAGACGGGCAGTTTGATGTTGTCAGTGAACCAGAATGGTACGTTTACAATGCAAATTACGGAACCAGCGAGGAAAAGGAATTTGTAAAAATGTTCGCCAGACGATTTGAACATTTAGAGAAGAAGTACCTCAACATTTACCTGATTAGAAATGAACGTGAGCTGAAAATATTCGACAAGTTGGGTCGTGCTTTTGAGCCAGATTTCATTCTCTTTTGCAAGCAAAAAGACGGAGACGAACTGACCTATCAAGTATTCATTGAGCCAAAAGGTAAGCACCTTATCGGAAATGATAAGTGGAAAGAGGATTTCCTAGAAGAAATACGAGAGGAAAAGAAAACCATCAGGATTCACACGGACAAATACCTGATTACGGGCGTTCCATTTTACAACAGTACGGACGAGAATAAATTTAAAAAAACATTAGAAACGGTCCTGAATGAAGGCACATAACAAATCACTCAACTTGATTTCTTCCCTGCATTCCTTCCTCACTCCGGTCAAAAAACAGTTAGCCAGCAATAACGATATTTTTTGAGGGTGTCTTTCAGAGAAGCTCTTTTGAGAGATCAATCGTATTGAGGGTTTTTTCGCGTTCCGCCAGAATTTGAGCAATGCCTGCTTCAAGGGGGGTTTTGGAAACACAAAGCGCAAACACGGTTTCCAGATTCATCATGGCAGAACCTTCAATACAAAGACGGTCGATTTTTCCCATTACTTTGACGATGCTGATAGAAATATCCAGGGCTTGTGAAAGGATTTCTATCCTGCGGTGAACATCTTCCTGAAGATTGATAATTTTTATGATCGAATATTTCAATGCTAGCGGATTCAATTTGCCCAATTCATGGGGATCTAGAATTTCAAAATCAGCGTTTGAATTCACCACCAGCGGAGTCACGCTCAAAGCGTCATAATATCTGTCGCGGTCTTCACTGACATTGATTTCATAAGGCAATGGAATGAAGAGGATTTGCTCCAATTCGGTAGCCCATTTTTCATTGATGGCCTGCAAATGCTCAGGAGGGATGGCATTGAGTGTCTGGAGAAATGCCATCCGGACAGGCAATCGAATCGGGCCGTGAGGGAGCAGGGTGCGGTAAGCTTTTGGTGGTAAAACGATTCCAGATTCAATGGTTTCGATCAATTCATTTTTCGTAAATTTCGGCAATTCCACCACGAGACAGGAGGGATCTTTTTTAAGTTCATCTGTTTCCGTTTTCACTTGCGCAATATTTTCAATCGGAACCCCGAAATGAGCCAACGCTTCAAAAAAGTCTTTCGTGATCTGATGTTGTCGCAATTTATTTTTTTTAACCGCTCCAAACTGATAGGTTTTTCCTCCATAAAACAAAACAGCTTGGTTGACGCTCGTTGATTTTTTGGATTCTGTCACGTTGAAGCGTGCAAATAACGCTGCCAATTGTTCAGGATTTGAGATCGAAAGGGCGCGATGCCAAGCATCAATTTTGAATTCGTCCCAGCCAACAAACATCACAGGCAAATAATGAAGCCCACAGAGGAGTCCCGCGCTACGGCGATGGTTTCCATCCAATGGCAGAATTGTTTGGGTGACTGGATTCCTTGCCGCAATCACCGGAGTGGGAAAAATCCCTTGTTTGCTCAAGACAGCGGCCAATTCCGCCAGTTTTTGAGGCGCGACGATTTCTTCCGTTTGCCGTAACGCGCAAATCGGAACAATTTCCAAGGAATGCTCTCGTGAAAGCATGGCTGATTCTATACTCATTTTCCTTTTTAAATAATGGATTGGGGTTTGTGATAATGGCCATCTGACTCTCAGAAGCAGCAAGATTGATACGTGAAAATCATTTTTTTTTCTACCTTTATTTTCAAGTTCGAGTCTCTGCTTCAATAAAGAGTCGGAAAAGCGTTTTTAAATCGCCATTGTCGGGAATCAGAAATCAAGATTATCTGTACAATCTCTTCCATCTGTAATAGTTGTCTCTATTCAAAATGAGTTTTCTAAAATTCTCATTGTTTTATTCAACCCCTATATTTTTTCTAAAAAAGGAGATGTTCAATGTTAAATTTAAGCAATCGGGAAATCCGCCTGAAAAGCCGTCCAGAGAATTTGCCATCAGCAGAGAATTTTGAACTGGCTGAAGTGTCTGTTCCTGAGCCTAAAGACGGGGAGGTCGTCGTCAAAAATCTTTTCATGTCCGTCGATCCTTACATGCGGGGGCGAATGCGGGATATGAAAAGTTATTCTGCGCCGTTTGAAATTGGAGAAGCCTTGACCGGGGGGTGCATTGGCAAGATCATCCATTCCAAAGCTGATGATTTCAAAACCGGGGAATATGTCAACACGATGTACGGTTGGCGGGAATATTCTGTCAGTTCCACCAAAGGGATGACCAAGGTGAATCCTGATTTGGCGCCCCTTTCTTCTTTTCTGGGAACTTTGGGGATGCCGGGAATGACAGCCTATGTTGGGCTAAAATTGATTGGTGAACCCAAAGCAGGAGAAACGCTCTTTGTCTCAGCGGCATCAGGCGCGGTGGGAGCGGTTGCTTGTCAGATCGGAAAGATGCTTGGTTGCCGTGTCGTCGGGAGTGCTGGTTCTGATGAAAAAGTAGCCTGGCTCAAAGACGAAGTGGGAATTGACGAAGCGATCAATTACAAAAAAGTCGATAACCTGGAAGCGGCGATGGCGGCGGCTTGTCCCAAGGGCATTGATGTCTATTTTGAAAATGTTGGCGGCGCGCATCTAGAAGCGGCTTTGAATTTGATGAATCCTTTTGGCCGCATCCCTTTCTGTGGCATGATTGCCGGATACAACGCTAAAATTCCTGGCCCCAGAAATTTGGCGTTTGTGATTGGAAAATGCCTCAAAATTCAGGGATTTATCGTTTCTAACCATGCGGATTTAGCACCTCAATTCATCCAAGACGTCGGGCAATGGGTCAAAGAAGGAAAAATCAAATCCAAAGAAACCATCGTGGACGGTGTTGAAAATGCCCCTGGTGCATTCATCGGATTATTCAGTGGGGATAACTTTGGCAAAATGATTGTCAAATTGGGAGAGGATGATTGATGTTGGCCAATTTTAATTTTGGATCCAAAATCAGCGACTAGCAGACCACAAGAGGAGTGATTCGTGGAATTACCACTGGAAGATATCAAGATTCTTGACTTATCGCACGCCCTCGCTGGCCCATTTTGCTCCACCATGTTAGGGGATTTTGGTGCTCAAGTGATCAAACTTGAAGTACCGGGAATCGGCGATATTTCAAGAGGATGGGGGCCGCCATTTTACGATACCGAATCCTCGTATTTCGTCAGCCTACACCGGAATAAAAAAAGTATTGAAGTTGATTTAAAAAACCCTCAAGGCAAAGAATTGTTTTTTAGCCTGGTAGAAGAATGTGATGTCGTGATGGAAAATTTTCGCGTCGGGACACTCCACAAACTAGGGATTGACTATGAACAAGGCCGCGCCCGCAACCCAGCTATTATTTATTGCTCGATTTCTGGCTTTGGCCAGACCGGGCCTTATAAAGATCGGGCGGCGCTCGACTTAATTATTCAGGCAGAAAGCGGCATGGTCAGTATTACTGGCGAACCAGGGAGCCGAGGCGTTCGCAACGGAGTCTCTATCGCCGATATGACCGCAGGCACTTACGCCGCATTTGGCATTATGAATGCGTTACGGGTGAAAGACAAAACCGGCAAGGGGCAATCTATTGATGTCTCCATGCTGGAAGGGCAGTTGGGGCTTTTACAGGCTCCGGTGGGGGCGTATCTGGCAGATGGCATCGTTCCCGAACCGATGGGGACTGCCTACAAACAACTGCTCCCCTATCAGACCTTTAAAACCCAGACCCGCGCCCTCGCTCTCGCAGTGGGAAGCGAGCGGCTCTGGAAGATTTTTTGTCCTGTAATGAGGCTAGAAGAGATAACAGACGACCCTCGTTTTGTCACCAATGCGGCCCGAAACCAAAATCGGCAGTTACTGATTGACAAGCTCCAAGCAGTGTTTCTCACCAAGTCCTACGAGGAATGGGAAGCTCTGCTTGTCCAACACGGTATTCCAGTTGGCGCCATCAACACGATTGATGATGTCGTTGACCATCCCCAACTCAAAGCCCGTGAAGCCATCGTTACAGTGGATCATCCCGTTGCCGGACCTGTCAAAATGGTTGGCGTGCCGATCAAATTATCAGAGACTCCAGGGAGTGTCCGTTCCCCGGCACCGCTCCTGGGGCAACATACCGATGATGTTTTACAAACCGTTTTGAACTTGAGTGACGCAGAGATTGCCTCCTTGCGTGAGGCCGGCGCTATCGGCATTGAGCGGTAAGCCATCGCCAGCGATTGATTAACAGCCTGGTGGAGAGGTTCTTCCCGCCAGACCATTCTCTCAAATTGAGGAACACGATGAAATTAGGACTAGGACTTTATAAACACATGTTGACAAAAGAAAATCTGGCATTCGCACGCCAATGCGGCGCGACCCACATTGTGGTTCATCTGGTTGATTATTTCAATGAAGGCGATAACAATTCTAAAGACAATCAACCGACGGGAGGCTCCGAGGGGTGGGGAGTCGCGGGGGATTCAAATGAGTTATGGTCTGAAGAAGAATTTTCAGCAATCAAAACAATGATTGAAGCGGCTGGTTTAGAATGGGTTGCGATTGAAAATTTTGACCCGGCTCATTGGCATGATATTTTATTAGACGGCCCTAAAAAGCAAATGCAGCTAGAAAACATAAAAACTCTGATTCAACGGATTGGCCGCGCCGGGGTTCCTATCATGGGATATAATTTCAGTATTGCGGGCGTTGGCGGGCGCATTATGGGGCCTTTTGCTCGTGGAGGGGCGGTTTCTGTTAAAGTGGACGGAGGCGATGAAACCCCCATCTCTAACGGCATGGTTTGGAATATGACCTATGATTCCAGTGCCCCGGAAGACGTGTTGCCTGCCATTTCTCATGAAACACTCTGGCAACGTGTTGATTCATTTTTAAACGAAATTCTCCCCACAGCAGAGCAAGCCGGTGTCGTGTTAGCAGCGCACCCTGATGATCCTCCTCTGCCCGTGTTACGAGGTCAGCCTCGCTTGGTTTACCAGCCCGACATGTATCAACGACTGCTCAACATCAATCCGTCTCCGTCCAATCAACTCGAATTTTGTATTGGCACTCTTGCGGAAATGTCAGAAGGCAACATCTATGAAGTTGTCGATCATTATAGTCAACAGAATCGTGTCGCTTACATTCATCTGCGAAATGTGCGTGGAAAAGTTCCTCATTATCACGAAACGTTCATTGATGACGGGGATGTCGATATGATCAAGATTATTAAGATATTGAAGCAAAACCATTATGAAGGTGTTTTGATTCCTGATCACACTCCCCAAATGAGTTGTGAGGCTCCCTGGCATTCGGGGATGGCCCACGCCTTAGGGTATTTGAAAGGGCTGATCGCCACCACTTAACAGGCATGGATTCAGGATCTTTGTGATCATATAGAAGTGGCGCGGTTGGTTTTAAATCATAAAGGGGATTTTTTGCCAAATAAGCTCGAAAAAGAAGAATCAGTGGTTTTCCTTCAAACGCTGGGCATAAACATTGATGATCAAGGCGGCCAACAGGATGATTCCTCTGATCAAAATCTTCAGAAAACTGTCAATCTGAACATGATCGAGGCCATTGTTCAGCACCCCTAAAACCAATAGCCCGATGATGGTATTGGCAATGCCACCACTCCCACCAAACAGGCTGGTGCCACCAACGACCACGGCAGCAATCGCATCGAGGAGATAGGTGTCGAATTGATTCTGCTGAGCAGAGCCAAAGTAGGCCACCGCCAACATCCCGGCAATCCCAGAACAAACCGCACCGATGACCAACACCGACCCAATAATGAGTTTCACGTTGACACCGGAATATTCCGCGGCTTCGCGGTTGCCGCCGGTCATATAGACATAACGGCCAAAACGCGTGTACTTTAACACGAAATAGCCAACCCCAAGGAAAAGAAGCGCAACAATGATCGTCCAACGAATTCCGAAAATTGACCCAGAGCCAAGCGTCGTGATCAGCTCTGGAAATTTGTAGGCAATTTGCCCACGAACCAGCAATGCGGAAGCACCATTGGCAATCTGCATCATCGCCAGTGTCATTATGAATGACGGGATCCCAATCCAAGTCACACCAAATGCGGTCACCAGGCCAAACGCCACTGCCGAGGCAACGGTGAGAATGATCGCAATCACACCAGGAAGCGGCAGATTAGCGATGTTGACATAATCAGGCTGGAGTGTGAAAAATGCGGCTGTAATGCCGACGGCGTTGGCGATTGCGGCCACGGATAAGTCGATTTCTGCCGTCAGGATGACAAACGTTAATCCAACCGCAATGATCGCAGTGATTGAGACTTGCGAGAGGATATTCATGAAATTGTCGCCTGAAAAAAACGACGGGCTGGCAACTGAAAAAAATATGACAAGGGCGAGCAACGTGAAGACAGGCGCAATATTACGCAGTTGATCCGTCAGCATAGTTTTCATGTTTCCGGCAATCCTGGTTTCGCTCTCTTGCATTCTTAATCTCCTTTAGGCAGCCGCCAGCAGGTCGGCTTTTTGGATTGTCCCACTATGGAATTCTTTGGCCACGACCCCTTTGCGCAGTACGGTGATTCTATCGGCAAGCGTCAGAATCGTCTCAGGTTCGGTCGATAGCACCAAAATAGCAACACCGCGGTCACGCAGTCTTTTAATGATACGGATGACATCTTCTTTTGCGCCAACATCCATCCCTCGTGTTGGTTCCGAGAGGATGAGAACTTTCGGTAAATGCGTCAGCCATTTCGCCAATGCGACTTTCTGTTGATTGCCACCAGACAGCGATCCAAGCTCCATGTCAGGGCCCTGTGTCTTGATTTGCAGGTCGTCGATCTGTGTCTTTGTGACTTCACGCTCAGCATTCGGTTTGAGGAGCACTCGATGAATACGGTCGAGGATTGCAATGGAAATGTTCTTGTAAATCGGTTCTGTGCGAAAAAGCATCATGGAGCGGTTCTCTGGGACAAAGGCGATCCCGTGCCCCTTTGCGACTGCCGTTGAGCTAAATAATTTTTCCTCACCATCGAGAAGCAGTCTTCCGCTATTGAGTGGGATTTTTCCGAATGCCGCTCGCGCCAGTTCGATCTGACCACAACCCATGAATCCATAAACCCCGCTAATTTCGCCAGCGCGCAGCTTCAGCGAAACATCTTTTAATTGCTTGCCATCACTGATTGCCTCGGCTTCCAAAATGACTGGTTTCGAATCATCGCTGGCAAGATCAGCGCTTTCGCCCATGTGCATGCCAATGATTCCGCGGCCGATCATATTGGAGATCATCGCGTCTTTGGTCAGGGTTTTAGCCGGGGCCGTGGCCACTTTTTGGCCATTTCGAAACACCGTGATCGTATCTGAAATCTCTAAGACATCATCCAGGAAGTGTGAAATAAAGATAATGCCGCGCCCGTCTGTTTTTATTTTTCGCAATACATCAAAAAGCCGCTTCACCTCCGGTGGCGATAGCGCCGATGTTGGTTCATCCAGAATGATAATCCGCACACCAGAAAACAGAACTCGTGAAAGCTCGACCAACTGCTGAATGCCAACGGGGTGAGAATTCATGGACGAAGAGGGATCAATATCCAAGCCAAGACTGGCGATCAAGCGTTTTGCTTCGCGATTGATCAAGGCCCAATCAATCGTACCAAATCGTGTCAAAGGCTGGTGTCCGAGAAAGACATTTTCGGCCACTGTTAGATCCGGGCAGGTTGAAAGTTCCTGATGCACCATGCCAATACCGGCATCCAGCGCATCACGAGCTGATTTGAAATGAACACGCTTTCCTTCAACACGCATCTCACCTCCGTAATCCGTATGGACTCCAGCGAGAACCTTCATTGCCGTGGACTTGCCAGCACCATTCTCACCGATAAGCCCATGAATCTCCCCCTCAGCGAGCACCAGATCAACGTCTTTTATAGCGGCGACACCTCCGAAAGATTTCGAGACACCGGATAGTTCGAGCAACGGCGGCAGGCCGCCCTTGCTTTTTGATTGTGAGTTCATGGATTCTTACATGAGGAAATTCTTTTGCAGCCAGAGGTTTCCTGCTGCCGTTTCCTTGGTGATAACTGGCCCATCAGCGAGGATAAAGTTTGGGATATCCTTGCCAGCCTTTTCACCAGCTTGTACCGCGGCCACACCAGCAGCCACTGCCCAACCATGAATACGGCTTGAAGGATTGCGAACTGTGGCGAGCATCGAGCCGTCAAGGACGGCATTCACCGCTGGAGCCATTGCATCGACACCCGCGAAAAGGATACCCGTGCGCCCCTTAGCCTTCATGACGTTGGCGGCGGCAAGTGCCATATCGTCATTATGGAAAAATGCTGCCGCAATGTCTTTGTGTTTTGTCAGGATTGAATCCCAAATGCGGGCAACTTTGGTCGTATCCCAGTCGGCAGGTTGATCATTGATGACTTTCACATCGGGATAAGCTGAGACAACACTCTTAAATCCTTTTGCGCGGCCTTGGGCTCCAGAATGACCGAGTGAACCTTGGGTATGGACAACATTGCCTTTGCCGTTGATGGCGGCCATGACCTGGGTTGTGACGGCAGATCCCATCATTTCATTATCCGGGGCGATAAAGGTATGAATAGGAATTTCACCGAGAGGGGCGATCAGCGTGTCCATCGCAATAACCGGTGTGCCCGCGTCGATCATCTTTTGAACCGGCTGAACTAAAGTGCCGATACCGAAGGTCTGGATTGCGACAAAATCCCATTTCTGGGTCGCCATATTCTCAATCCCTGCACGTTGCTTGGCTGCGGAAAGTTCGCCATCGAACCAGGTGATCTCGACATTCATGAGTTTGCCCCAAGCCTCTGCGGCCTGTTTGCCCTGAGCACACCAGGTGGCTTGCAATCCGGCATTTGAAAAAGCGGCTTTCATTGGTTTTCCGGCTGGAGCCAGAGCCTGTGCCATCGCTGGATCGAATCCGGCTTCAGCCAGCAAAGTGCCTGCCAGCGCGGTCGTCCCCATCGCTTTAATAACATGACGGCGTGTGATTTTCGGTTCTTTCAGATTACCCATATTCAATTCTCCTTATGAGATGTTTTTCCTATTTTTAGGTTACTCTCGATTGATTCAATTTCTCCTCGTTAAGGCATCAAATCAACCCTGACATTGTTTCTGAGGAGACAACCTAACAACTAATGAGGCTTTCTTCAATTATAAAATATAATGAATAGAAAGATTGTGATTGAAAACAATCATGAATCCATTTTACCGGCTATTCAAACGTGTCAAAACGGCACTCTAAAACGCTTTCGGTATCAATTCATGGTTGAAGATGCTAAGAAAAAAAGAAGGGGCTTTTATAAAATTTAATAACTTGAACAAATGGAAAGGAGATAAGTATGTCATACAAGACCCTCGATGAAACAAGTGTCATCGACTACATCCAAAACCGGCCAGCAATGAGGACGCTCTTCCCAGCAGGGACGGATCTCTCCGTTGAGGAAGTGAGTGACGGCAACTTGAATATGGTCTTCATTGTCAAGAATGTGAGGCATCCCAAGGAAAACGCGGTGCTCAAGCAGGCTCTCCCTTATATCCGCATTCTTGGTGAATCCTCGCCTCTCACCAGGGAACGGATGCGCTTTGAAGTCCAAGCACTGCTCAAGCAAAACGAGCTGGTTCCTGGGCTGATTCCACGAGTCTATGACCACGACCTAGACATGTCCTTAGTGATCATGGAGTGTCTCGATGAACATGAGGTCATGCACAAGTCGTTAGTGGCTCGGCAACGTTTCCCGTATTTTGTGGAGCACATCACGACATTCCTCGTTAATTCCCTCTTCTATACATCGGACTTGTATTTGACAGGGCTTGAAAAGAAGGAACTTCAGGCCAAGTTTATCAATCCACATCTGTGCAAAATCCAGGAAGATTTCATTTACACGAATCCCTTTATGGAATCAGAAGATAACCGCTGGAATCCACGACTTGACCAAGAAGTCCAGGAGGTGCGCAGTCATTCAGAATTGAAGCTGGCAATCGCGGAAATGAAGCATGCTTATATGACCCACGCTGAGGCGCTCATTCATAGCGATCTCCATACTGGCAGCATCATGCTCAATCAAGATGACACGCGCGTGTTCGATCCAGAGTTCTCGTTTTATGGGCCAATGGCCTACGATATGGCGGCTTTATTGCAAAATTTGGTGCTGATTCACCTTTCCCATTATGCCCACACTGCGAATCGGGAGGAACGTGAGAGCTATCAGGCGTATCTACTGGAAATGGTACGGAACATCTGGAATGAGTTTTCCCGCAAATTTGATCAAACCTGGGCCGCGAACAATCGGGGGGACTTGATGCCTCGCAAATACTGGGACTACCCCGGCGGAGACGAGGCTTTTGCGGCATTCCGCCACAATTACATAACCCGGATCTTGCAGGAAACTGCCGGACACGGCGGGACGAAATTCCTGAGGAGAATGCTGGGGATTGTCAGTGTCTGGGCTATCTCAACTATTGAAGATCCTGAGAAACGGGCAGTCGCCGAAAAAGCGGCAATCCGCATTGGTAAACGATGGCTCCTTGAACGCAAACAAATTCGGAATATTGACGACTTAATCGGGATCGTTGCAGAAGAAACAGAGGGGATTGTCGTTCCTTGATTGGGATCATACCTTGCCGGAATAGAGGGATCAGGGGCACTCTCTCAAAAAAAACTTGAAATTTAGTGGCCGAATTATTTAAAATTAGTTTTATGCTATCTTTCTCTTTTCAACATTCAGAGATGAATGCCAAATAGAATTTCATCTCCATCCATCTCAGGAGATCCTCATGAAATTTGACCACTTTGAAAAAGACAGTATTTATGTTGTTAGGATTTATGAAAATTTTACTAATGAGCTTGTTAATGAGATCAATCAATATCTCAAACCCCTGATGCTCGATATCAAAAACAACCCACAAGCTGGCTTGCTCATTGATATGAAACATGTAAATTTTATTGATTCAGCGAGAATCGGTTTAGTTTGCAACAAATTGCTTCAATTGAAAAAGCAAGATAAACGGTTCGCTTTCTCTCATATCAACGAAACGATTAAGGATATTTTGAAGCGTTGCGGTTTGTATAAGACCTTCACTATTTATTCGACTACTTCCGAAGCACTTCGTTTGATGAAAACCCCTGGCGCTCCTCCCACCCCTTCACCTGATCTCAAAGATCAAACAGCGGCGGAAACACCACCTCCGATTTTAAACAGTTTCATGCGCTCTCGTCAAAAATAGCGATAAACTGAGTTTAACGCTACAGGGGTTTGCGCTAAAGCCCCAGCACCGCTTTAGCGATAATGCCTTTCTGAATTTCATTGGAACCCCCATAGATGGAGGTTTTCCGCATGCCAAGATAAAGCTGTGCCGCAGAGGAATGTCCGCTTGTTTTTAAATCCAAGCCTTCTGTATTAGCATCGGTGCGGGGATCATGAAAAACAAATCCCGTATAAGCCGCCATGTCCATTCTCAGTTCCGCTAATTTTTGCTGGATTTCCGTGCCTTTTATTTTGATGATTGAAGATTCTGGACCAGGGGCGCTGCCAGTCGCGACTTCTGAAAGAATTCTCATATCGGTGTATTCGAGAGCGAGCAATTCAATTTCGACCTCGGCCAGTTTTTTGAGAAATGCCGACTCTTGCAGCAAGGTTGCTCCTCCGGCAGGGGTTTTGGCCGCCAGTTCTTTGATTTTCTCAAGGTTGCGTTTGGAAAAAGCAACCCCCCCGATGCCTGTTCTTTCATGCGTGAGTAAGTATTTGGCATAGGTCCATCCTTTGTTTTCTTCGCCAATCCGGTTTTCGACAGGAACTTTCACATTATCAAAATAAACTTCATTGACCGAACTCATCCCGTCAATCATCTTGATCGGGCGGATTTCAATTCCTGGTGAATGCATGTCGATGAGGAGGAAAGAGATCCCCACTTGTTTTTTGACATGAGGATCCGTGCGCACCAAACAAAAAATCCAATCAGCGTGTTGAGCCGTCGATGTCCAGGTTTTTTGGCCATTGACAATATAATGATTGCCTTCACGCAGTGCACTTGTTTTCAAAGAAGCCAAATCTGATCCAGCTCCTGGCTCTGAATAGCCTTGACACCACCAGGCATTGGATTCTAGAATATCCGGCAAAAATCGCTGTTTCTGCGCTTCATTACCAAAAGTATAGATCACCGGCCCGACCATCCCCAATCCAAAGGGGATCAAACGAGGCGCATCGTGTTTGGCCAGTTCATCAAAGAAAATCGCTTTTTGCATGGTACTCCATCCGGTTCCGCCATACTCTGTTGGCCAGTTGATAGCCGCCCATCCTTTCTTGGCCAGAATTTTCTGATAAAGGACTTGATCCTCTTTATAAATGGGCAATCCTTTTTCCAACTTCCCTCGTAGCTCTTCCGGCAATTCGCTTTCAAAAAAATGAGCGACTTCCTTTTGAAATTCTAATTCCTCTTGGCTGTATTTGATATCCATCTGGTTTTCCTTTTGTTCCTAGAATGAGGGCCTTCCGGCTGATGCGTCTTCCCAGAAAATGGGGAGCTTAAAAATGCTCAATAGTCTTATCATTTTTTACGCATATTTTCCATGATTTGCTGGCGGGTTTTGATTTTTGCCAAGAATCCATTTGTCTTACGGTCTGAGAGAAGCCGCGATTTCCGCATGATCGCTGTGAGGCTCCCAGACAAGGGGCCAACGGTTGACCAGGGGGCGCATGAAATCCGGGTGATAGAGACTTCGCGCTTCATGCTGAAGCGTAAAAAAATGGTCTCCACTGTCGGGATGGAAGAGTTTATCAAAGAAAAACGTTTGATTCCGTCCCTCTCCCAGAAATGATCCTCGCTCAATCATGGTTTGTTTGAGCTGATTATAATGAGTCGTGTAAAAGGCAATATGGAAATTGTAAAGTTGGTAATCATCTATTTTTCGTTCACGAAATCGCACAAATTGGTGAGCACCCATCGTCACAATCAAGGTGGTTTCGCCGTCCATTTTTGTGAATGTGAGCGGGCAATTCATGATTTCCTGATAGAACCTTGCCAGGTTCTCAGTGAGGCCCATTGGAACAATAAATTCAACATAAACCAAACCAAGCGGACGTAGAAAAGGAAGCGTTTCGGGATGATGCAAACGAAGCCGGATCCCAAAGGGGCTGGTAATCAATGCCGTTGCGCCTTGCCTCTCAAAAGTATAAGGCGTTCCTGCAAATTTTCCCTGAGCTTCCAGACGATCCAGCCTGATTTTAGTCACCGGCATATCTGGAACAACCAATCCGATCTCACCCGTGAAAGGGGGCGTTTTACCTTTCCGCGGCAGGTGGAATTGTTGCAAACCAATATTGACTCCTATATTCGTTTCATCGGTTCTTTGATAGGGATCCCGTGTCAATCCCAACCCTCCCATAAAAAAGAGCGTCACCAAATCCTGTTCTGATACGGTAAAATTGAAATGTTCCAGATGAACGACACTGCCCACTTCAGGCAATGGTATTTGCTCGTCTGCCATTTTTTGCTCCTGACTGAATGAGGATTCTTTCTGAACTCATACCATATCCCCAAAAAAAAGGCAGTCTGCATGAACCACTTGCGATAAGGCTCGATATTTTTTTCTGAAATCGAATCATTTTTTTGAAGAAAAAACCCGTTGGTCAATCAAAATTTGAGGAGTGATTATGAAAATTCGTGACGAGTGATTATGAAAATTCGTGACGATTTAAAAACCGGAAATGGCTTTCCAGATTTTGAGCGTCCTGAGCAGATTAACGTTGGGGTAGCCGCATCATGTGGCTCGGCAATGATAAAATGCTTCACAATTAAATATGTTTTAAAATACTTTGGGTGATCTCTAAGGTTTGATCAATATCCGTTTCGCTGTGCGCAAAACTAATACTCCCTTGTTTGGTTGGTTGAGGAAAGTGAAATATTCCCTGTTCTATCAATGCTTTCCGATACTTATGGTCAAAATCCATATCGAGATATTCGGCAATATCACTCCAGGAAACAGGGTTGTGATCCATGAAATAAACAACAAAAGCCGAAGATTGCCTGACAACTTGGGCCTGAATTCCAGTCTCTTTGAAACAACCTTGCAAACCCACTTGCATCCTTGATCCCAAGGCTTCCAGTTTGCCATAAATTTCTTTTCCCCGTTCTTTTAATTTACGGATTGTTTCTGTCGCTGCCGCAACTGGAACAGGATGACCGTTATATGTTCCTCCAAGCAAGACACGCTTACTCAGGTCTGGATCCGCAAAAAGTTGCATGAGATCCTGTTTTCCACCCAGAACTCCCAACGGGTAACCGTTCGCGACGGCCTTGCCAAAAGTGCACAAATCAGGCATCACTCCACAGATAGATTGGTATCCTCCGAGAGCGTGACGAAAGCCGGTTTTGACTTCATCAAAAATAAGAATTGTCCCATATTGATCACACAAATTTCTGAGCCCTTCAAGAAAGCCCGGCTTTGGTTTGACAATACCAACATTCTGCAAGATTGGCTCGGTGATAAGAGCCGCAACTTTCCTGGTTTTCAAAAGATACTCGACGGCTTCAATGTCATTGTATTCAGCAACAACGATATTATCTTTTTGGTTTGATGAAATCCCCGTTGAAAATGGCCGGAGTTCATGAGGGGTGCCAGGCTGATGATCTTTGATGCGATCCCAGGCATCCATTAGGTTGTAAGCAACGTCATCATGCCAACCATTATAGCCCCCTTGCATCAGTAAAACTTGGTCTCGTCCCGTCACAGCTCTTGCTAAACGGATTGCGTATGAGGTGGCCTCCGAACCACTGTTGACGAGTTCAATCTGGTCGATTCCAGGCACAGCTTCAACGATCAATTCAGCGAGTTCCCCTTCCCATGAAGTTGTCCCGGCTCCGCTCAAGGATTGTCCGGAACGTATCGCTGAAATAACGGCATTATCGACATCATCGTCACCATGACCAAGAAGATAAGGCGAGAAAGCAGCATGATAGTCGATGTATTTCTTCCCATCAAGGTCCCAAAGGTAAGCACCTTTGGCACGAGCAAAGGCGGTCATCGGATTGGTCGCTCGATTGATTGAGACCAGCCCGCCTGGGATGAATTTTGAATTGTGTTCCCAGAGTTCTTTTGTTTTTGATGAAGTCATGTTTTATTCCTTATTTATGAAGGAGATTGAAAACAGCAAAAAAGTTTGATTTATTTCCTTGTTGATTATTATTTGATATTGTACAATATGTCAATAAAATTAAACACTTTAAAAAAGAATACAAAATGCAACCAGAGACACTTGAACATCAGATCTACCAAGACTTGAAAACGAAAATACTCCGTGGAGAACCCTTTGAGTATTCGTTGACCCTGCATAATATTGCTGAGGCTTATGAGTGCAGTACCCGGCCAGTCCGCTCGGCTTTTAGCCGCTTGGTTCAAGACAGTTTTATCTTGCAAAATAACGGAGGGCGAATGCAAGTTTCTCCCAAGAAATTTGGCAAAAAACCCAATGCGAAAAGTAACCTGCAAAATGATGATTTGGAAGCCGTTATCACAAAAGATCTAGTTGAAGCTAGTTTGCATGGCATTGCCATTCAGTTTACAGAACAAGGCCTGGCAGATTACTATAAAATTGGGCGGACACGACTACGTGCTATGTTGCAGCGTATTTCTGGAAAGGGTATTTTGAATTACCTCCCTCGTATCGGCTGGCGTTTGCGCCCTTTTAGTCAAAAGGAGCTTGAAAACTTTGGCAGTGTCCGAAGAGAACTGGAATTACTTGCTCTTCGCCAAAGCTTTAATATTCTAGAGAAAAATGTGATCGAACAGATGATCATTACAACGGAGGCCTTGTTTCAGGACAAAGGAAAAGAAGATAATTCCTTGCATGATTATTTTGTAAAACAATCGGACAATACATTTATAATAAACTTTATGAATCAAAATTTACCTTATTTCGAACTTTTATTTGACTGGGAGAGTTTAGATGAAACGCATGCTAGAAAGGCTGTCACTGAACACTTGCGAATTTTAAAGGCTATCCTGATGGGAGATCTTATCGCTACTGAAAAGGTTCTGTTGAAACATCTGGCTTATGACCACACCCGAATTCTGGCAGAAAGGCAAAAACTCAAGCACCCCTTATTGAAAATCGGTAAGATCCTAAAATAAAAAAGTTGAAATGCCTGTTTCTCATGCGTGGCGGGCACGTTAGAATTATTTTTAAAAAGAAAGAGAAAATGAGAAAAAAAGCATTGATCACAGGCGGAATAGGCGATATTGGTCTTGCTGTAGCCACCAAATTTTTAAAAATGGAAATGGATTTAGTTTTGATGGATATTCTGTCTGATGAACAAGCACGGGAAAAAATCCGCCCTTTTCAGGAAATGGGCGGTGATGTCACTTATATTAAATGTGATGTAAGTTCCCGTAGGCAGGTGGCTGAAGCGATTGAGAAAGGAGCGTCTGATGTGGATATTTGTTTTTGCAATGCGGGGGTTGCCGATTTTAAACCTTTTCTTGAAATCACAGAAGAATCATGGAATCACGTTCAAAATATCAATTTAAATGGCTACTTTTTTGTCACTCAAATTTTAGCAAAAATTTGGGTTGAGCAAAAAAAGAAGGGCAAATTCATTTATACTGGTTCCTGGGTGCAAAATGTCCCCAGTATGAAACTCACGTCTTATTGTGTTTCTAAAGCAGCCGTTTGGATGCTTGCCCGAAGTGCGGCATTAGAATTGGCTCCTTATGGTATTACAGTCAATGTTGTCGCACCAGGAGTTCTTGATGCGGGTCTCAGTAAAGGAGTGACTGAGAATCCAGAACTTCGTTCTGAGATAGAGGGGATTGTTCCTTTAAGTAAGTTACAATCAAGTGAAGATGTGGCAAATGTGGTCGCTTTTCTGACTGAGCAGGATTCCGATTACCTGACAGGAACAACGATTACCTGTGATGGTGGTTTAAGTATCCGGGGATCTATGCTCGGTTACGACTGATCGTTTTATGATTCAGATTCTCACTACAGGGCATTTTTACCCATCAATTTCATTATATTTATCTTGTCCGCCAAGCATCCACTAACACCGCTAAAAAAATAACAACTCCTTTTGTTATGTCTGTGAGGTAATGCGACACCCCGAATAGAGTCAGCCCATTGTTAATAAGGGCTATAATGAGAATCCCTCCAAGTGTCCCAATAATCGATCCTTTGCCGCCGTTAAGACTCGCCCCTCCAATAATGACGGCGCTAATCGCATCGAGAATCAGAATAAATCCACCCATTCCAGAAGAGGCCATGCCAAGCCTTGAGACCAAAGTTAATCCAGCCAGACTGGCGCAAAATCCACTAATTACGTAGACGCTAAAACTAATTGCCCCCACCTTAATCCCTGAGGTCAAAGCGGTCGCTTCATTGGTGCCGATTGCGCATACACTTCGTCCATAGGTTGTCTTTTCCAAAAAAAAGAACAGAATGATTGCAGCGATGCTAATCCCGATCACCGGAATTGGAATAATGAAGGCGTCCCGGCTTCCCAGGTCGTAAACGCTGTCTGGAGCCACGATAGTCACTCCCTTGGTGTACCAAGTTGCAATGCCTCCTGTGACCATCCATATCGATAAGGTGACGATAAAAGCCCCCATCTTTAATCGTGCGATGGCGAAGCCATTCAAAGCGCCGATGCCCAATCCCACAAGAAGCATTGTGAGCAATCCCAGAAAAATGCTTCCGGATTGAGCCATGACCGACGTGCCCAGAACACCGCTCAACGTTAGAACACCGGGAACCGAAAGATCAATCCCGCCCGAGGCAATCACAAAAGTTAAGCCCAAGGCCATAAATGCCACAACACCTATTTGAAGCAAAATATTGACAATATTTCTTTGGGTAGCAAAATTGGGGTTAAAAACAGCAAGAAAAAGAACAATAACGGCCATCACCGTGAAAATTCCAAAGTACTCCTTTTTTCGTAAATCCAAGACTCGGTTTGAGAGATATGAAGACGAATTCTTAATTTCTATAATGCTCATTTTATCCCATCCCTAAGTAAAATTTTCACTTCGATTTCAATGTGCTGGGAAGACACTCAATCAGCTTCAACCGCGCGAATACGACGACCTAAAAATTTTCCATGCCGTGTGCGAAGAGCATCTGCATACATCGCCAACAACATCACGAGACCCTGCGCAACTGTGTAGAAATAAGGACTGGCTCCTGAGATCACAAGGCCGTTTTCCAGCATGACCAACGTTAAAGCACCAAAAAACGTGCCGGGGAATATGCTTCCCTTTCCTCCCGCCATACTTGTGCCGCCTAGAACAACCACGGTTACAGCCGTAAATTCTGCTCCCAATCCCAAGCTGGGAGCAACGGCTCCTGATCTGGAGAAAAGCATCAAACCGCCAATCGACGCCGTAAAACCGGATATTACATAAGTGTAAAACTTTATCCGATTGACATTGATCACACTGACTTGCGCACCTTTCTCATTACTCCCGATTGCAAATAAATAACGTCCGAAGGCTGACTTACTCAGCGTAAACTGTCCCACAATAATAATGAGTCCACCCCAAAAAATAGCTGAAGGAAGAGGACCAACCATACCAGCGCCAAACTCGTATATTCGATCATTGTGAATCATTATTTGAGAATTGTTGATGACATATTGTCCAAGGCCGCGAAAAAAGAACATCAGAGCCAATGTGGTGATGAGCGGGTTGACACGGAGTATCGTGATCGAGAAGCCATTAATAATCCCGACACAAACCCCGGCCAACACTCCAATTCCAAACGCAGGGAGAATATCCGCAATGCCGTTGTGAATTAACACAACTGAGAGGGATGCTGTTATAAAAGCGATAGAACCGACAGAGATATCGAGTCCTCCCGCAATAATAGCCATCGTTAAACCTGTGCTGAGAATAACGATAGGCATGGCCTGGATCAGGATATTCCGGACATTCTTTAGATTTAAAAACTTTTCCGGATTCGCAATTGAGAAAACGACGAAAACCAACAAAAAAATGATGTAAAAGCCATAATTTAAAAACAGATGGCTGAAATTTTTTTTCCGCTTATCTGTCATAATCAATCTTTAAGGGTTGTGTACTTCACAAGCGTATCCTGGCTGGCGTTTTCCGGAGAAACCTCACCTCGTATCTTGCCTTTATGCATAACAAGAATTCGATCACTCAAGCGCATTGTTTCCTCCATTTCGTTAGAAATAAGGATCACAGACGCTCCCTTCTCAACCAACGACATGATCTGCTGATGAATTTCGTTTTTTGCACCCACATCGACTCCACGAGTCGGTTCGTCTAGAATATAAACCTTCGGCCCCAGAGCCAGCCATTTGGCCAAGACGACCTTCTGCTGATTGCCGCCACTGAGGTTTTGGGCGGTTTGTTCAGTGCTTGGAGTCACAATCCGAAGCTTCTGCATTAAGTCATTCGCGACTTGATTCTCCTGTTTTCGCCTAATTTTTCCGAAAGGGAATGTTGCGCAGTGTTTCAATGAGGCAAGGGTGATATTCTCGCGTATTGTCTTCTCCAAGAGCAAGCCGTCATCACGTCGGTTTTCGGTTAGATATCCAATCCCCGCTTTTGAAATATCAGATGGCGTTTTTCCTTGTATCTCCGTTCCTTCCAAAATCACTTGGCCCCCATCAAGAGGATCCAATCCGAATATGGCTCTGGCCAATTCTGTTCGTCCGGAACCTAAAAGCCCCCAAATACCCAATATTTCACTTTCATGCAAATCGAAGTTAATGTCTTCGAGATAACCTTCGCGCCGAACATTTTCAACTTTTAAGACCACACTTTTTTTGACCGGAACACTTCGCGTCAATGCAGAGCGTATTTCCCGCCCAACCATGAATTTGATTATTTCATCTTTATTGGTCTCCGATGTGATTAAAGAGCCGGCATTCTTCCCATCCCGCATCACGCAAATACGGTCCGAAATAGCCATAATCTCATCTAAAAAATGTGAAATATAGATAACGGCGGTGCCTTGAGATCTTAAGCCTCGAATCACTTCAAACAAGTGGTCTTTCTCAGTGCCGGTCAATGATGACGTGGGTTCATCAAAGATAATTAGCTTGATCGGTGACACAACCGCTTTTGCGATCTCGACCAGCTGACGGTCCCCAATGGATAAATCACTAACTTGAGAACGGACATTAATATCGACACAAAGTTTATCCAAGACTGCTTTTGCGGCTTGATTTGTCCGTTTATGACTGACAAAACCGGCGACTCCGGGAAAGGAACCGATAAACATATTCTCTCCTACGGTTAAAGAAGGAAATAGCGTCAGCTCTTGATGTATGAATGAAATTCCGATTTCTTGCGCATCTTTCGGATTTTGGGGTTCATACGGCTTGTCATCGATTTGAATTTGTCCTTCATCTTTGCGGGTAACACCACTTAAAATATTCATCAAAGTGCTTTTACCCGCACCATTTTCACCAACAAGCGCAAGTATTTCTCCTTGATTTACTTCTAAATTCACTTGTTTGACCGCATGAACACCCCCGAAATGTTTGGATATGTTCCGCATGTTGAGAAATGTTTTCTGTAAGCTCATCTTATTCTTAATGGCTAAAGTCTTAAGAAATTAAACATCATTTTCATTGATAGCATTTCTTCTAAAGCAGGAATCCTGAAGAGGAGGAATATATTTTCCGAATTCCCGCTCAGGAGGAATGGCATGTCGTCATCTAAGCAGTAAACGTTATTATGTTATTTGATGTGCATATTCCCCCAAAAGGTGTCACCCAATTCTTTGATATTGTCAACGGTGCCAATGACGCCATTGAGTCTATTGATAACTTTGTCTACTTTTTTCCCATTCACAATAGCAATGGCGGCGTCCACAGGTTTTTGAGCCCAAGCGACCGGATCATGTGCAATATCCACCACGCTATATCCATCTTGAAGCGATTTTGCGCCATTTCCATCTCCATCGATTTGAGCTAACATGATATGTCCTTTGGTTCCGTAAGGAAAAAGGTTTCCTGTGGTTTTTAAAGCAGAAAGCACCGAAGGCAACAAGTAATCGGATGGAATGAACATCGCATTGATCTCCGGATTTGCCTGCAAGGCGTTTGTTGTTCCATCCAATGCCTTTTCAGGCTTCCAATCGGTTGGTATTTTTGCGACAACCTCAATGCCCAATTCGTCGGCTACTTTTTGAAAACCGTTATCTCGATCAATCGCGTTTTGATCAGTGAGGGCTCCGATTAATTTCAAAACCTTTAATTCCACTTTATTTTTGTCAGCGAATTTTTTTAACACTCGGGCGGCATCCTCGCCAAAGGCATAGTTGTCCGATCCTATAAAAGCGGAAACGCCTTTCATGCTAGCGGGCGGGCGATCAAAAATGATAATGGGAACTCCAGCGCTATTAGCTGCGCGGACGGCGGCCTTGATTGCGGTAGAGTCCTGGGGATCTGTGATAATAGCATCAACTCCCTGGGCTATCATATCTTCAATATGCATCAACTGTTTGTTAACATCGCTGTCAGAAACCGTGACCACTAACTCAAAGCCCAACTTTTTTTGATATTCATACAAAGCTTTCTCTGTCGCTTGCCATGTGCCACTCTGTAAAGAAGGGAAATTAAAACCAATTTTAATTTTCTTTTGCTGTGCCGACAATGCCCCCGCTCCCATAAATGACAGCATGAAAACAAATCCAAATAATATCGTGAAAGTTCGGACAAATGATTTTTGTATTTTCATGTTAATCTCCTAGATAAATTTTTGGTTAATCTATTGCTTAATCTTGTTCAATAATTCGATTATGGATGTTTGTTCATTGCATCGCGTCTCCTTTTTTATTTTTTTGATCCTGAATATAACTTCTTAAAATGAGTGATTTTGGGCTCAAATGCTTTCACTGAAATTAAGTATTCGCCAAAGTATAGTTTAGGAAATTGTTATTGTAAATTGCCAATAATATCCCTTATTTCTCCAGTTATTTTGCACTTTTCTAAAAAATTCAAATTATTCAAATGTCCGTGTTGGGGTAGTGTGTTTCTTATTGGATTATTCTATTCCTCCCATTATTGATGCGTTGGCATCCTCTAGACAACATTCCTCTTAAGCGCCACCACACCGCCTTGAATGGATTCAATGGAATGGATACATGCTTTTAACGTGAATTTATCATGATCTTCTTTAGTGTTGTCAGCAGATAAAAATTTATATGATTATTTAATCAATAGTTAGGTATTAAGCTGGAGTGGGTAGAAAAGAGTGAGAATGAGATTCTTTGTAATATAAGAATGCAAAGAAAATCCCAAATATTTTGGAAGGTTACGAGAATCAAAATAGAAAGGGGAGTGAAATGGAAGAGAAAGCCTTTGGAAAATTAGAACGTCAGTGATGTCACATTGATTATTAAATGTCATGTACTCACAGTTCTAGCCCCATTGGTTCTGGCGATAAAATAGATTTAGGAATGATTGTGGCATTGTCAGATATTTGCACCCGACCTTCGGATACCTCAACAATATCGCTCTGGGGATCGATTCCCGGCATGATCTCGGTCACTACAAGCCCACGATCTTCAAGCCGCATCACACATCGTTCCGTAATATAAATTACATCTTGCCCAGTTTCTCGTGCACGTTGCCCCGAAAATGTGACATGTTCAACCACATCTACCATTTTGGAAAACTTACCAGGCGCTGTAACCGTCAGCCTCTCTTCGTTTAAATCGAATTGTGCTCCAGCTTCAAAATAGCCGGAGAACACAATTTTTTTTGCGTGCGACGTGATATCAACGAAGCCACCGCACCCCGCCGTTAGGTAGGGTTTTTTAGCAAGCTTCGATACGTTGACATTGCCTTCACGGTCAACTTCCATGAAAGATAAAAACGCAACATCAAAGCCACCGCCCTGAAAATACATAAATTGATTTGGAGACGGTAAAATCGAATCGGCATTGGCGGCACAGCCAAATGCAAATCCTGTCAGCGGCATTCCCCCCACCGCTCCTTGTTCTATGGCCCAAGTAATTGACTGCGGATACCCTTCTTCCAACAAAATCTTGGGGACGTTGGCTGAAATTCCAAAACCTAAAACGGCAGACTGGCCGTCGCTAAGCTCCATTGCGGCACGCCGTGCCATAATTTTTTCCAATCCGTAGTCAGCCCGATCAAAGCTCGACCAGGGGTGCAGAATTTCCCCTGATATGGCTGGATCATAAAACGTTTCTGTCGTCTGTTTCTGGTCTGGGTCGACCACTATCTGATCAACCAAATTACCTGGAATATGAACATCGCGCGGGCGAATTGAGCCGTTTGCTGTGACTCTTTTGACCTGAACAATCACCAAACCGCCATGATTGCGAACTGCAATGGCAAGCTCAAGCCCTCCTAAATAGGCTCCTTCGTGTTCAAAGGTAATATTGCCTCTTTCATCTGCTGTAGTTCCACGCACGATTGCGACGTTAGGAACAATGTTTGGGAAATGTAGCCATGTCTCTCCATCCAATTCACGCCGATGGACAATCGGGTTCTTCGCCGCACTTGGGTTCATAGCGCAACCTTCGCGGATCGGATCTACAAAAGTGTTTAAGCCAACTTTCGTGAACACACCGGGTTTGCGTGCGGCAATGTCACGGTGCATATCAAACATAATACCTGAAGGAATGTTGTATGCTTCTATGCGATCTTCAGAGATGAGACGCCAAATATCAGGCATCGGTTTGGAAGACGGACCGCTCGGGTAAGATCCGGCAAGAATGCGGGCAATAAGCCCTTCCTTAGCGATATGATCAATGCCCTTAATCCCATACATGTCACCTGCAGCAATCGGATGCAACATCGTTAGGTTTTGCGGTTGCCCTTCAATGTCAAACCGTTCCCCTAATGCGCGCAATACCAGATCCGGGCACCCGAGACCCGATGAAGAGGACACAGTGACCGTCGCATTATTGGGAATACGAGCGACGGCTTTCGATGCTGAGGTAATCTTTGAATTCATTAATGGATCCTTCTCTGTATTCGTTGTCAATCGGAGATTATGATATTAGCAGTGAATGCTGTTCCGGTTTTTCCAAACCGAAATCCAGCCAATTTTGGTCGGCATATTTATCGCAACGACCATGACCGGATGAGAATGCTTGCTTCGATACTTTTAACCGGAAATAATTTTGAACTTAGAAGGCAAGAAGGGGCTGCGAGATTCAATTAGCTCAAAGTAACTGTTTCAAAGTAGGCGCACAATCAGCTACTGTATGAAGCATATCCCGTACCTGAGTGTGAGCGATGCTCACAAACTAAATCCGTACATTCCGCTTTTTCTCATCAAGCGCATCCCAAGCCGCTCGCATATCGGCAGTATTACCATCCTCATTGGGGATTGAGCGCATCGACAGCAATGAAAATTTTGCGGGTGTTGGTTTAAACGAACTATGTCTTTTGCTTTCTTCGCTCAGGAATTTGTCCTATGCTTAGTTGAAATTTGAAACATGCCCTCCATTGCGGTAATGTTTTAAATAAACTTCGCCATGAGCATCTTCGGCAATGCCAAGATGAGTTCCGGAAAGAAAATGACGATTAAAAGAACCACAAACATCGGACAGAGAACGATGGCGACATCACGCAATGCCTTCTTTACTTCAATATCTCCGACTTTGCAGGCAATCAGAAGGCACAGACCATAAGGGGGTGTCACCAAACCAAACGCCAGCGAGATAACGCCGATGATTGCGAAGTGAATCGGATGCATCTGAGAGACTTCAGCCAATGGCCACAGCACAGTGCCCAGAATAATAATTGCCGGGATGGCATCGATGAACATGCCGATTAATAAAAAGGCCCCCGCAACAATCAAACCTGTACTGGTCGGCCCAACACCATAGGGCTTCAACACTTCAACAACGGCCAGAGGTATTTTAAAATAGGCTAATAACCAGCCGAAAGCGGAAGCTGTGCCAATGCAAAACAACGACATGGCGGCAAATCTGGCGGAGTTAAATAAGATTGACGGGATGTTGTGAAAACCAATGGTTCTATAAAAAATTCCACCCAGGATAACCGAATAAAGCACGGCGATGACCGAGGCTTCGGTTGGTGTAAAAAAGCCACTAACGATGCCACCTACGATAATTAACGGCGTCATCAATGGGGGCAAGGCATAAAATATAGCAACGAAGAATTCTTTTAATGAAGATCGGGTATAAATGGGGTAATCATATATTTTTGCAAACACATAAACGGCAAACATCTGCGATCCGGCGATCAAAATTCCAGGAACAACGCCGGCCAAAAACAAACCACCAATGGAAACGGACATCAGCCCGCCCCAGACTACCATTAAAATACTTGGCGGAATGACGACTCCCATCACCGACGAACACGCCGTAATAGCGACAGAAAAACTTGTAGAATATCCTTGCTTTTTCATTTGCGGAATTAAGAGCGAACCGATCCCTGCGGCGTCGGCTGTCGATGATCCGGATATGCCCGCAAAGAACATGCTGACAACCACGTTTACGTGGCCCAAACCGCCCGGCAAATGTCCAACCATTGCGCGTGACAGCCGTATCAGTCGGTCGGTGATGCCTGCGGCATTCATGATATTTGCAGCCAAAAGGAAGAACGGAACGGCAAGTAACAAAAAGGCGTTATATGATTTGAACATTTCGTTCATGAGCAGCAGCGGCGTTAATCGTTCTTCCAGTAAAAAAACGGGGATGCATGCCAAACCGAGTGCCATCGCCACAGGGACACGGACAACAACAAGAATTATAAAAAGCGGGAATAGAATTGCCGCTACCTCCATAGGTGTCATGGGGTGGTACTCCGAAATAATTTGATATGATCAACAACACGTTCCGCTAAAAATAGCATCCACGTAATCCCCGTTAGCGGCCAGGCCCCATATATGAACACCATTGGCAGCTCAGCCATTTCGGAAGTTTGCAGCAATCCGAACTTGACCAGTGGCCAGCCCCAAACGACAAAAATAACCGCCATGGTAAATATCATGAAATCAACAAACATCAGGGATATTGCTTTGCCTTTGTTGGTCTTTGGGGGTGATAACAGATCTACTGTAAAATGTTCGTTGTCACGTAAAGAAATCATTGCCCCAACAAGGATGATCCAGATAAAGCAAAAGCGTGCCAGCTCTTCGGTCCAGATATAGCGGGGGATAAAATCAACGTAGCGAGCAAAAATTTGCATGGTCACAGGAATGATAAGAATCCCCATCAAAGCTGTCAGCACAATTTTGAGAAAAGAATAATAAGCATCAATAATTTTTTTCATTCTTGCCCGCCTAAGGTCTATAAAAAAGGGGGCGATGGCACTTGGCCCACCGCCCCCAATACCGTTAAATCACAGAGGGAGGTCGGTGATTATTTTACGGCCTGAATCGCATCGTAAAGAGCACTCTGTCCCAGATCTTTGAAGTAAGCTTTCAGGATTGGAGTTGCCGCTGCAAGCAATTATGCACGCTCGGTAAAGGCAACGGTTTTTAACTTACCCTGTGATTCCATTTCCGCCATGATTCCCGCACCTTCGGTCAGTTCGATAACCCGACCGTAAGTACCGGCGTCTTTACCGGCCTGAATGATTGCAGATTGCAAATCTTTCGGCAGGCGACGTAGCGTTTTGCCGCTGAATGCCAACGGACGAACGGTAATCGAATGTGCGGTCAATGAAATGTTCGGGCCAACTTCGTAGAATTTCATCTGACGGATGCCAGCTGCTTCATTTTCGGCGGCATCAATAACACCGGTTTGAATGGCGTTATAGACTTCCGAATAAGCAATCACGTTCGGCGACATGCCAAAGGCGTTGAACAATTTGGTCTGAATTGGCGCACCCATCACACGGATCGGAACGTTCTTAATCTGAGCCATATTGGCGACCGGTTTATTGACAATCAAATGACGAACCCCGCCACCGCCGTAACCCAATAGCAAGATGTCAGCACGTTTGTAGATATCATCGACAACCGGCTGAAGCACGTCACCGGACAGAACCTTGCTCCAGTGGCCGGCATCGCGATAAAGCATCGGCGGGTCAAGCACCGTCGCCAACTTCGAAAACGTCGACATGTGCGAAGGTGAAGCAACAGCATAGTCAACCGACAGGCCTTGGTTCATGTATGCGACATAGTCTTTTTCAAGGCCAAGCTCGCTGTTCAAATGCATGATAAACTCAATTTCGTGCTCGCCGCTGTAATTAAGTTTGGTGAGTTGCTCGAACTTACGCATCAGACGTGTAAATGCGTGCTTTTCATCAAACTGGCTAGCACCGTGCAATGTAATCTTATCGGCCTGTGCAGCAGAAATGAAGGCAAAGCTGGTAAAAACGACTGCTAATGCAGTGCACAACAATTTTGACAGAGTAAATTTCATGTTGGAACTCCTTCTTAATGTTTAACTTTCGAATTCAGTTTACTGAATTCAGTTTTATTGAGATTGGCAGGGACAACTGTCACCGAGACAGACATAAGAGGGAAATTGTTCCTCCCTCTTATTTAGTTAAAAATAAGATCCCATAAACAAACCCTTCGACTTCGCTCAGGGTGACATTTTTTAAATTGGCAAAGGTATTGATAAATGAGAGATATCGATTGCTGTATTACTCACTTAATAGCCATTAGTCAATGGCTATGATTGACTTAAAATTGGCAAAAATTGACATTGATTCTGATTTTTGCATGCTATGACGCAAATAATTTTTTCTTTGACAAACTCACATTTGATTGGGGCTAAACTCACATGGACATATTACACTTTGTTCATATCGGAACTGGAGTCATTAGCGCAACTTCACAACATGAATAAATATTCATTTTTACGGAAATTCAAAAAACATACGGGCATGACCCCTATGGAAAACATGAGGAGGATTCGCCTTGAAATTGCCAAGAATATTATTATTTCAAGCAATTTATTTCTTGGGGAAGTAGCAATTCAGACAGGGTTCAAGGATGAATATCAACTCTCTCGACTGTTTAAAAAATGTTATAAACACCCTCCGTGCTACTTTCGAAAAACGATAAACATTACAGACTAACGTATCCGAAGCTAACATCTAAACTCTTTTGAGTAATCGTAGTAAATTGGGATACAATTGACCATATTTGTCATGGTTGGCAAGTGTTCAGTGCTATTAGTGAACCCCCTTTGGCAGCTGATTGATAAGCGGCCTCTACGAGTTTTAGTGTTTTTAAATTGTCGTTAACCGAAGTTTCAGGTTCTCGATTGTGTGGAACCGTTTCTATCCAGTGACGACATGTTTGCATCACGCTGTCTTGCACGACGTGCCATGGTTTTTCACTCCAGTTCGGAACGTCCGGTTCAACGTTGATAATCTCTACCTTTTCTCCTGATCTTTTTGCGATTTCGTAATCAGGACCCAGCACCACTGCGCCATTTGTGCCTTCCACGGAGACTAGAACTTGAGGAAATGTGTCATGAGGTAGTTTAGACCCATATGAACCTTCAACGATGGCAGTCCGTTCGTTCTTCCGAAAAGCCTAACATCATTGTGGCCATGTCTTCGCCACAAATATCAGACCGGGTTTTTTGCGTCCGACAACAGATCGAGGTTGCTTCTCCAAACAAAAATCGTGCAACATCCAGAACATGGACTCCCAGATCCATCAGTATTAATCGATCCACATCCCTCAGATAAGGTTGCTGTCGATAAACATCGTAAGAGGTCCGGAAATTTATCTTGCAGAGAAGAGGTTGGCCAATTTCTCCATTTACAATGATCTTTTGCAAAACCCTCAAAGGTTGTTGGAACCGAAAATTTTCATGAACCATCATCGGGATTTGAGTTGTCTTGGCAAGATCAACAATCCGAGCTGCTTCCTTGAATGAAGGGGCCAAGGGTTTCTGGATGATCGCGGGAATATTGAGTGAGGCGGCCAGGTTAGCAAGATTATAATGCGATGGCGGCGTAGTCACGATATCAACGACATCCGGGCGAACCTCTTTCAGCATCGTTTCAGCATCAGTGAAATAGGGGATACCATTTGCAAGTTGACTTGCAGTGATGGCACGTTGTTCATCAAGATCGCAAACTCCGACCAAAATAACTTCCGTTAAGCTTTTCCAAGAATGGAGGTGGTTTGTTGCAAAAAATCCGCAACCTATTATTGCCACTTTTATTGGATTTTTTTTTAACATTTTTACTCCGTAACTTGAATATCTGTTATTGTTTGCTTACTTTTTTACCGGAATTTATTTTACAAATTGCTAATCGAGACAGCGACACTGTTATGGATTCATTGCATCTGGTTGAAGGCGAAGGGCCTTCCATTTTTCCTGGAAGGAAGACCGATCGAATACTTCGGGATTAACAACACCATGAGGGTGTCTTCCATGAGCGAGATCAATCAAACTTCGACTGCACATCATTCCCATGTCACGAAACAATTCTTGAGTCCAGGCAATACTATGAGGAGCAAGCAATACATTATCCAATTCACCAAAGGGATGCGGTTTAATGACGGGTTCCTCATTAAAACAATCCAATGCCGCTCCTGCAATGCGATTTTGTGAAAGCGAGGTAAAAAGCGCTTCTTCGTTGATGATACCACCGCGTGCGGTGTTGATGATGAAGGCCGATGATTTCATTAGTTCCAATTCGCGATGAGCAATGAGATCTCTTGTCTGTTCGTTTAAAGGGCAATGCACCGTGATGAAGTCTGATTGCGCCATTAATTCATGCAAATCCACTTTCTTCACACCCAAATTTTCAGCATTTTGCTCGTCTATGAAGGGATCGTAGACCAGGGGTTGCTTCATGCCAAAGCCCTTCAGCAGTTCAATGACGGCTGAACCAATCCCTCCCAAGCCGACAACCCCCAGGGTTCGATCTCGAAGTTCGCAACCCATGAACCCGCTACGCTGATGCCATAGCCCTTTTCGAACGAGCTGATCCTTATTGAGCAAACGATGCCCTAAAGCGATCATCCAGCCCACTGTCGCTTCTGCAACGGGCCGGTCAACCGCACCCACTGTAATGCAGAGTACGACATCGGCTTCAGTACAAGCAGAGACATCGACACCATCGTAGCCTACACCAAAACGGCTAACGGCTAACAGATCCTGGCTCTGCGATAAACTGTGACTTGTTACTTTGGGAGTCAGCACAATGACTCCCTGAATACCTTTTAATTGCGCAGGATCTATCTCCGGCCTGTGTTCTTTAAAAACGGTGTATTCGATGCCATCAGTTGCCTGAATCTGCCCCAAATCGAAATCGGGGTAAACAGGTTTTCCGTCTTTCTGAAAGTCTCCGGTTAAAGCGATTTGAAAAGTCATTTTTTCATCCTTCCATTTTCCTTGAGGCAAACATCTTCTAGCGTTATCCGTTCAGGCATCGGACCGGCATAAACCCAAATCATATCCATTGTAGCCTTTGATTCATTGATGAAATAGTGTGCTCGACCGCGTGGTATCATAGCAGTGGTACAATTGCTCAATATATAACGATTTTCTCCGACAAAACATGTTGCTTCTCCACTGGTAATACAGATTGACTCATCAAAATCATGCAGATGGGCCGGTAGTCTCCCACCAGGTTCGAAGCGTGCAACTCCCCCACTCATTTCAATCCCAGGCATCAAATCATCATTGAAAAAATCAATGAATTCTGTCTGGGGGCCACTGTTGAAATCTCGTTTAGCTGATTCGAATCGATTGACACGTTCCATGCCAGGTGTACCAGTAGAATCAGAGGGCATTTTCATTAATTTGAAGTCAATCGAAACTAATTCTCGTTTAGGCTCACTCATGGCGATAGCAGAGTGCAATTTAACAGGCTTGTCCGGATCAGGGTTTCGTGCCATGTGAGGAATCCACCGTGGTATCACGATATTCTCTAGCTGCTCTAAAAAGTAAACACGTCCTTCGACAATAACTTCGAGACATCCTTCTAAAATTGTAATCGACTCACTGGCTGGATGCATATGACAGTCAAGAACGGCGTTACACTCAAAAGTGACTATCGATGTTGTCAAATTTCTTGCAGTGTTGAACTCTCCAACCAAGGATTCACAGGAAATCCCTGACTGCAATTCCAGCAATTTTCCCCCACCGAGTTGAGTGATGACTTCTTCTCTAATGGGTTTGTACTCTTGCGGTAGTTGAGCAAGGAGCCTTTGTACTGCACGCCCATCTGCGGGATCCAGGCTGGTGGCAGGCAGTCGGTCTCGCTCGACAACTTGCAAGGCTTGATGTAGGGAACGAAGCAGTAACCCGCTGTCTGTGCCTAGAGCCAGCATTCGAAAACCCTGGTCAAGTCGTTCGGCCAGATTCTCGGTGCTCGTTGAGATGAGGCCGCAATGCTTGCCAGCGGCGTTGATCGTGTCTTTTAATTCCAGTATTTGTTCAGCGACACCGGGACCTTCCCATTGTCCGCGATGGCCTGCCGTTGATGAGAAGTCGGCAGGACCAAAGAAAAAGAGGTCGATTCCATCAACTTCACACATGGTGGCTACATTGGGAATGGCGGTGATACTTTCAATCAAGGGGACGACAAGAACGTTTTCATTTGCTTCAGCCGCATGTTCAGCCAAGCACTGTCCCCAAGCTGTGGCCCGTTCTCCACCGATGCCACGACGACCTTCAAGGGGATAGCGGCAATCGCGAACAGCTTCTTCGACCTCCGACACCTTTTCCATCCAGGGGATCACGATGCCATCAGCACCAATGTCAAGAGCACGTTTTGACAAGATTGTGCTGCGTTCAGCGATGCGCACAAGGATTACAGTATCGCTGCGCAAGGCTGCCCTAACGTGTTCATTGATGTCTTTCCAATCTAAGTGACCATGTTCCGCATCGATGACGACCCAATCCAGCCCGAGAGCAACGGCCATTTCAGTGATGGACGCCGATTCAAGAGTCACCCACAAGCCGTAAATTGATTCATTTTGATTCAGTTTTTGACGTAGTTTTTGAAGTGCTTTGATTTTCATTTTAATAATTTCTTTAAAGTGATTGAACTGATGAGGTTCAAGTACAGTGACTTTATATTATCTTAACTGAAAGAAAGTATAGTTCAGGAAATAATGATTGTAAATTGCCAATAATATCCCTTATTTCTCCAGTTATTTTGCACTCACAGTGAAAGTCTTAATCAGCAAAATTTCCCACTCCACTGATTACATTTATGGAATCTTATGGACACTGCAACACTCAAAATTGAACTTCCTGCTTCAAATGTTGAATTTCTTGAGAAGTATGCTCAAACTCAGGAAAGTAGCATTTCTAAAATCATCAACAACTATTTTCAAGCAAGCACGTAGGTATCGATTTAAAGATTTTGAAGATGCCGTGGTCGCAAGCTTAGCGGAATCGGCAAAGGGATTTTAAGGGTCAGCATTCTTCAAGAAGGTGCATCAAGGAAGGGATTTATATTTTCTAAAAGAGGATTTTCCCTCATCACGTTTTGTTTAAGCAATGGGGAGTCAATAAAGCGTTTATTGTGTTACTGACGATATGTTGATCCTTTATTGGTCAATTAAAGTAAATCTGTTGTAAAATCAGGATAAATTTTACGTAAAGGGGCATTGTTATAAACTTGTTCTCTGTACTGACCGGGGGATAGGCCATATTTTTTTGTGAAAGCTGAGTAATATTGACTGACAGAAACATAACCTGAGGCATGGGCTATGTTGTCGATGGTTTGGTCCGTTGAAATCATGAGACTACAGGAATGTTCCAAACGCAGAAAACTGATAAACTCCTGTAGGGTCATGCCCGAACGTCCCTTGAACAGTCGTGATGCGGAAGCTTGATTCATGTCGCAATCTTCGGCTATTTGAGAAATGGGAATCGGGTTCGCCAGTTGCTCTAAAGCGCAAAGAGCTAGCTTCTCAAATCGCTGTCTGGCGTTTTGGTTGGGAGCGATTTGTTGATGAACCGGATCACATTCAGGTTCCTGTAAAAGCCGCGCTTCCATCTGTAGCAATGCCGCCCTGATACTGTTTTCTGAAGACTCCTGAATTAATGCGATCCAGTGCTTCATCAAATCCATATCAGCGCAGGGGCCCAAATCTTTCTGCAGGAATAAAGGTCCGGAAGATAAAATGTTATGACGAGTCTTGTCAGGCAAAGTCCACTTCAGGAATTCAGTCAATGGAACACGTATCACATGGCACAAAGTATTGTCTTTTGAATCCATACTACTATGTTCACGTATCCCCCAAAAGACAATCAAACACCCCGGTTTGCGATCCAGCGATTTCCCACCAAAATATTGTTGGGTTTCATGGTTTTCCATAATGGAAAATTCAACTTCCAGATGAGTGTGCGCAAAATGGGAGACAATTGGCCCAGAATAAATCGATAATCCTAAGTCCTGAATCTTACTGGATTTTTGAAAGTAGTTCTTCAATCGAACTCTTACCCTTTAAAGGTTTCTCAGAAAATAATGTTCATGAAAATGAATCATGATACTTAAAAGAGAAACTTTTGTCGAGCGTCCCTCAATATGAATGTTTAAAGTTCAATATCACACTTTTTCAATTAACCCTTGATGGCATTTTCCAAAGCAGTCTTCACAAAATAGGCGATCATTGCTTGGTTTTCTATTATCCTTTTACTCCTCCTTCCAGCATGCCAGACATGATTTGACGTTTAAAGATTATGAAAAGGATTATCGGCACTAAAATATAAAAAACGGTTCCCGCCATCAGCGGTCCATATAATTGATTCTGTTGGATATCAACATACGCTGAAGCCAGCTTATACGCTAAACTTTGTTTCTTATCTGATAAAAATAAGGCAGGCATAAGATAGTCTTGCCAGGAAAATAGAAAAGAGAACATGGCAGTGATGACGGTTCCTGATTTAACTAAAGGAAGCATAATACGAAAAAAAATCTGCCAATGACTGGCTCCATCTATTTTGGCGGATTCTTCGAAAGACATTGGAATCGTCATGAAAAATTGCCTATAAAAATAGATCATAAAGGGAGCGCCGGCAAGCCCCTTAATCAACCATAACAGGTAATTATCATTGAGCCCCAGGTCTTTGATTGAGAGATAAAAGGGGATGATCGTGATCACATAAGGGACCATAATAGAGGCAAGAACAATGTTAAAAATTAGTTCATTTTCCCAAATTCGATATCGCGCAAAAGCATAACCTGCCATCGCACTGGAAAAAGTACATCCAATCGTAAAGAGTGCTGTCATGGCAAGCGTATTATAGAGATAGCGAAAGTAATCGATATAGGTTAAAGCAACAAGATAGTTTGACCACTTGAGTTTTGTTGGGAATAGGCCGCTATTGTAATCAAAAATTTGGCTTTCAGATTTTAACGAGACAATAATCAAGCTGAATATCGGTAAAAAAAATAGAACCAGAACAGACAGTAAGACAATATATTTTATCATTAATGGCATGTTCTTTTTGATGGCTATATTCATCATATCTAGGATTCTATTTCAGTGTAGGTAGATTTTTTAAGGATTTTTATAAAAAATAAACTAAAGAGAAGTATCACAATAAAAGTTACCCAGAGCATTGAAAAGCCGTATGCGATTCGACCTTTTTCAAAAACAGTATTATACCCTTTAGCCAAGATGAGATAGATCTCTGGGGAGAGCTGATCCCCGACACTTGTTACTTGAGATCCGCGCAGAGGGAGAGGATTTAAGAGATAGGGAAGGATAAATTCCTGAAATCCATAGATAAAACTTACAACCAGTTGAAATGCAATAAAGGGGCTTAAAAAAGGCAAGGTAATGACTCGAATCGTATCGAACTTTCCACATCCATCAACTTTTGCAGCATCATAAAGGCTTTGAGGAATTGTCGATAACCCTCCAATAAATATTAAGAGACTCCAGCCCACTCTCCAGATGTTAGTCGATAAAATGGACAATAACGGAAATGTTCCCATCCAATAAACTCCATCGGTAGAAAGGTGGAGATATTCAAGAATAATATTCAGTGTTCCAATATTTTTGTCCAGAAACACTCTAAATATCCAACCGACTGCCACAACCGGGATAACATAGGGGAGAAAAAAAACGACCTGAAAGAAACTTTTCCCTTTTATTTTTTCATCAAGAATTAATGCTAACACGAGGCCCGCAAATACCGTTATGACACTGTTCAAGATCGCATATCTAAAAGTCGCAAAGATTGAATACCAAAAGCTCATGTCGGACATGAGCTTTTCATAATTCCTCAATCCAACGAACTTGGGATTGAAGGTAAAGGCCATTTGATTGGATAAACTTACTTTTAATCCCCAAAATATAGGGAAAATCTGAAAAATGAAAAATCCAATAATCCAAAGACTTAAAAAGTAATAAAAATATTTTCGCCTTTCGTTCTTTAAATTATATTTTTTACTCATTTTTTACTGAACTTTTTTTTAATGGAAAAGAACATGGCCGAGCGACCAGATCCTAAAATTATCTATTCCCCAATTTCTTCTTTACCCAGTTCAATGGCTTCGTTGACCCCTTTATAAAACATGTCAATTGCACCATCAAGATCGACAGATCCGGTTAATGCGGCCTGTTTTGCTTTATTCCAAGCAGAGGCGTAAGCTTCTACTCTCACATAATTTGAAAGAGATGGAGCTTTCATATATTTCACAGATTCTAAAGCAATCTCTGTCCGGATCTTATCAAATTCATTGCCTCTTGGTAGCAACTTGTTCATCGTTACGACTGGAGGGAGTCCCCACCCAGTAGAGGCACGTTCAAGACCTGCTTTTCCGCCCATGTACCAATCAAAGAATTTAAACGTTTCATCTGGATGTTTCGTTTTAGAAGCAATCACAAACCCGGTCGCCCCGAGATTGCTGGTCACTCTCATACCCCCCTTTTTCATAACTGGAGCCGGCGCCCAGCCAAACTTTTCATGATAACCTTCAACAGAACCGGCAATGGATGCTCCAAACCAATAACCAAGCTGAACCATAGCGATATTTCCCGCTTGAAAGGCACTACCAGCCCAACCACTAAGTGGATTTTCCAAATTACTTGATATGCCTTCTTTGCGAAGTTGCAGTAATTCCTTCCAGATTGCCCGGACCTCCGGATCATTATTCATCACATCTCCGTCCATTATTTGTTTACCGATCATCTTCGCCTTATCATCAGCAATAAATATAGACCAAAAGCCATGTATTTCTGTTCCAAAGATGGGCTTTGTCCCAGTCGTCTTTGTCAATTTTCTAGCGATTTCATAAAACTCATCATATGTCATCGGTTCTGTAGAGCTAGGAAATGCAATACCAGCTTTTTTAAACAAGGTTTTATTGTATGTAATCGCAGTGACATTATTATAGTCTTTTGGTAACCCATACCACTGACCATCAACTTTGTAAGCATGATTCCCACCAATATCAATTTCACTTTCTTTGAAATATTGACTGTTTTTCAGATAGTCTGAAATGTTCAAGAGTATCCCTCTTTTTACGTAATAAGGAATATCGGCGCCTGCCCCCACCTGAAAAACATCGGCAGGGGTACCAGCTAAATAGTCAGCAATAAACTTCGTTCCATTCACATCTTCGCGAACAATCTTAATGTTTGGATTATCCTTATGCCAGGCAGCAATCAATTCATCAGATAACGAAGCCATTTCTGTCATTATTCTCAAAGTGACTTGCTCAGCAGCTCTTGCGGAAACGCCACTGATTACGAGTGCTCCTATGAGCATTAAACATATTCCTATTTTTTTATACATCATTGTCTCCTTAATTCTTCAGTTTGATTCATTTGTTAAAAACTAAAAGTACCTTTTCATTATTAAAATTTACTGATCCGCTTTTTACATCTCCTATTTTGATAGTTATTTTAAATAAAAACATTTCTCACTTGATTAAACCTAATGAAACACTATTAATTTCTTGTTAACATATTCAGTTCCCGAATACATAAGTCATACAAACCTTCGAAAGTACCTGATGCGACCGGTGTCTGCCATGCTTGATACAAATTGGCTTTTTCATAATCGGATTCAGGGAGGATATAACCGAGCGATCCTTTGCAGAGAGTGGCACAGATCACGGTATAGTCTGGATAACGAGCACGAATATCCTTTTGCATTTTTGAATAAAGCTCTGCTGGAAATGAAACGAACAGGATGTTGCCAATGCGCGCAAACCAGCTCTTGACGTCAAGAGAATCACCATCACCAATCATTTTACGCAGCAACAATTTTCGTTGTAAACGCTCTTCTTCTGCATTGTCTGGATTCTTTTTTAAGAGATCCTGTATGCCAGTAGATTTGAGTAAATCATTGCGAATTGTTGCTGAAAATATTCCGGCACTGCACAACAGTGTCGTGTCTACCGATACGGACTGTTCTCGCCAGACAGCCAAATCTGCACCAGATTTTTTGACTTCTTCAAAAACTAATGATGTTCCGGGAGATCCCATATTTTCAAGCGATGCCAGGGATGCGTAGGCCAGTTGACGTCCATGTCGTTCAGGAACGGAAAGGTCTCCAGTGAAACCAAAAGCTGGCCCAAGATCACCGCTACACCCCTGAAGAAAAAGCATCGGGACATTGAATTCTTTGCGAATCGTTTTCCGCAAACTGCCTACGTAATCTGGAGACAATTGATCATTCTCCCAGGCCAGTGTGGTTGGATGGCAAGCGTAATTGACAATGATGGCCACCATCTCGCCAGTATCACTTATGATACGAGCAGTAAATAAGGTGTCATCATGCTCACTTTCAGGATTATAGCCAGTGACATAGGAACCTTCACGAAGCAAGTCTCTATTTTGCGCAAGGTTACATTTCCCATAATTACTTTGTATCTGTGCGGGTTGCTGGTTCCCTGCGGCATCCAATGAGACCTGATACAATTTTTCGATCAGTTCTTCTTTGTAAGTTTTAAGAAGATCTGCTCCTGGTTTTTCAGAGGAAACATCCGCAAGAGGGACGCCAGAATGAGTGTGAGAAAAGCAAACGTGAATCTGTGATTCCTCAGTTTCTAATGTTTCAGCCAAACGTTTAATGAGTGGAGCCAAGAGGGATTCCGAACCCCAAGTTGCATCAAAACCGATGATGACCAGAGGATGAATTTCGCCGATGACCAGAGCAGTTGCATAAAAAGGCATATGAACACCTTGTGCGGTATGGGATGTTGCCGCCCCCCAGCAACGATTGTAAATACCAACTGGAGGGGTGATGTCAATTTCTGAGATACCGATGTTACCGGCGAAATCGTATGATTGTTTTTGCTGCATAATGTTTCTCTCCGATAGATTTACACAATAATAGTTGAGGATATCTCCCTTAGTTGGTGCAATTTTGGGTTCCTAAGTGTGATAGTTTCCTACCAGTCAATGACTGAACCATCCGCATGAAAACTGACCTGCGGCAATTCCTGTTCAAATGGATGCTTTTTAACTTCGGCTTCATTGATTTCAATACCAAGTCCAGGGCGTTGGTTTGGGCGAACAACCCTCCCTTTCGGTTCAACAGTAAACCCTTCATCAACAATATCCTGCCGCCATGGCACATCGGCGTGTACGGTTTCACAAATAACATAGGAAGGTTGTGAAAACCCAAATTCTAGGGATGCCGCCGTACTGATCGGCCCCTGTGGATTATGAGGCGCTAGCGATATGCGATGGGCTTCGGCTAATGCCGCAATGCGCTTTGCTTCACTGAGACCACCACAATGAGTGATGTCCAACTGACAAACTTCGCAACCGCGTTTCTCAAAGAGGTCTTTGAATTGGGCTAGGTGCGTCATGCGTTCCCCTGTTGCAACAGGGGTGGTCAATGCCGCATTGATCATAGCCAAACTGTCAATAGATTCTGGCCAGCAAGGCTCTTCAAAGAAATAAAGACCATACGGCTCAAGGGCTTTACCAAATTGCAATCCCATTGCCGGCGATGGGCGTGCGTGGCAATCCACCATTAAATCAATATCCATCCCGACGGCATCTCGAATCGCTTCAATAACAGCCACTGCGGCGCGGATAGGTTTCTGTCCTTCTAGAGCCATTGTTTCTGGTACGGCCATACATTTCATTGCTGTAAAACCATCTTCAACCATTTCCTGAGCCAACTCACCAAACCGTTTTGCGTTCTCAAGAGAGGTGTTGTAGAAATCCTCCATTTTACCACCACCCAGATGACCGTAAGTTCGAATGGTGTCACGAACATGCCCCCCCCATAAACGGTGACAGGGCATATTGGCAACTTTACCCTGAATATCCCAGAGAGCTAAGTCAATCCCAGCAATTGCGGTTGAGCGAGTGATACCATTGCCATGCCAGAAATGCTGGCGATACATTTTCTGCCAGAGAAACTCAATTCGTGTCGGATCTTCTCCGATGAGCAACTCACTTAAGTCTTCTATCGTACCAACCAAACCGCGTGTATGCCACTCTAGCGTGGCTTCTCCCCAACCGTAAAGACCGGGTTGATCGGTGATGACTTTGACAAAAATCCAGTTCCGCATTCGCGCATTGCAGACATGCGTTTCAATCTTAGTTATTTTCAAAATATTTGTTCCTAATGAGCATAAATATTCAATCTATATTTGATATAGTACGCTATGTCAAATCAAATTTGATTGATTTATTTACAAGTGAAAGGAGTGCGGAAACCACCTAAAGTGATTTATGGGAGAAGCATGGTTTTTTCAAAGAAGATGAACAGACAGCCAAACTCTCTGGGAGGGACAAAACGATTCAAGTTCAAAGGGATAGAAAATTAGATCAGGCAAGAAAACAAAGAAAATTAGTGAATTCAAAACTTAGGCGAGAGCAGAGAGATGGTTTCCCCATTGAGCATTCGCCAACCATATAAATGGAGATCCTTTTTATTCGGGTTTCCGGTGAAGCAGCACAGTCCGTGAAGCCATAAGGCAATATCTGGCACCCTATTTGATTCTCAATCCAACTGCGTAACTCCTAGTACCTACTTAATTAATATTATTTATAAATTTTTTCAGAAATGCTCTTGTTCTTATTTCTTGAGGGTTTGAGAATATATCAATGGGTCGCCCCGATTCAACTATTTGACCTCCATCAAAAAACAAAACTCTGTCAGCAAATTCACGAGCAAAATTCATTTCATGAGTGACCGTCAAAATGGTGGTATCGGAATCAGATGCTAATTTACGCAAAACAGATAACACTTCATCAACAAGTTCTGGATCTAAAGCCGAGGTGATTTCATCAAATAGCATGATTTTAGGATCCATTGCCAAAGCTCTCGCAATGGCAACTCTTTGTTGTTGTCCACCTGATAATTGGTGCGGGTAATGATTTATTTTATCTCCCAAACCAACCAAATCAAATAGCTTCTCAGCTTTATCTTTTGCTTCCGATTTGCTCTTTTGTTTAATTAATATTTGAGGTTGTTGAACATTCTCAATTGCCGTTAAGTGTGGGAACAAATTAAATTGTTGAAAAACCATTCCAATTTGATCTCTCATTCTATGTAAATGTTTTTCAGAAGCAGCAACAATTTTTTCGTTCACTTTTTCGTGCCATAAATACTCTCCATTTACAATAACAAACCCATCGTCTATATTTTCCAAAGTCATTAGTATTCTTAAGATAGTGGTTTTTCCTGAACCACTTGGGCCAATTAAGGCTAACTTTTCCCCATCTCTTACTTGTAAATTTAAGTTATTTAAAACTTTTAAATCGCCAAAAGACTTAGAAACGTTTTGAAACTCAATTATATTTTTCATTTTATGTCATTAGTTGATGATTAAAAATTGCTTTAGAGCAGTTGCTGTTAATTCAGCGGAATGTCCCAAAAAAATGACATTTCTTTTATCAGTTATGTTAGATTGCGCTTCTTTTAATGTAAACAAATATCGACCATCATTCCATCCTTTTAAAAAATGGGACTGGTGAAATCTTTTAATCATGAGGGCAATGAAACATTTCGTATTATTTTTTTACCAGTTATGTTAGATTGCGCTTTTTTTAATGTAAACAAATATCGGCCATCATTCCATCTTTTAAAAAATGGGGCTGGTTTTAACTTAAGTAAATTAGGAGGAAAATGCTTAATATTGATAATAAAATGAATAACTGTGTTCTTGGTACATTGGTGTTTTTAGGAATGCTATGTGTGTCAGCAAATACATCATTTGCCGAATCAGAAACTTTAAAAAGGCTCAGGAAACAAGGTTATGCTAAAGTAGCAGTAGCAAATGAGCCTCCATATAGCGATATTAAATCTGATGGTTATGTTAGCGGTGCCGCACCCGAAGTCACGAGAGCAGTTTTAAAGAAATTAGGTGTTAATGAACTGAGAGCCCAAGTTATAATGTATGGGGCAATGATTCCAGCGCTTCAAGCAAAAAGAGTTGATATGTCTACTTCCGGATTATATATAAAGCCCGACAGATGTAAATCTATTATATATTCCGAGCCAGACTTATGCGGTGCAGAAGCATTTGCTGTTCCAAAGGGCAATCCAAAAAATCTTGCCACCTATGAAGACATAGCAGCTAACCCTTCTTTAAAAATGACGACATGTGCCGGTTGTGCAGAAGAGAAATATGCTTTAGAGCGTGGTGTTAAAAAAAGCCAAATTATATATTTTACTGATCCGCCAAGTGGAATTAAAATGCTTCAGCAAGGAAGAGTTGATGTTTTTGCTTTGTCTGGGTTGGGTACGCAAGATTTGCTTAAAAAAACCAAAGATCCAAACCTTGAGTTAGTGATGCCGGTGACAGGTGTGCCAATGGGTTGCGCAGGAACGGCATTTAACATGGATGATAAGGAATTTAGAGCTGAATATAACATGGCTTTAGCAGCAATCAAAGCTAACGGTGAATTTGCTGCTATTATTGAACCCTATGGCTTCTCAGCAGAAGCAACTGCTACCAAATCTTATTTAAGTCAATGTCCAGACGGAAAATAGTTTAACCTTTTAATCAGCCCTGTATTATTTGCAGGGCTGTTATTTTTTAACATGCTTGAAATACTTGAATACTATCCAATTCTTATTACTGGTACAATTACCACTATAAAATTGACAGTCATGAGTGCCATTTTGGCACTAGCTATCTCATTTATTGTAGGATTAGCAAGAATCTCAAAATTTTCTTCAGTTAGAATTATTGCAACAATATATTTAGAATTTTTTCGAGGAAGTTCTGCAATCGTTCAAATGTTTTTTATTTTTTATGTATTGCCTTTACTGGGAATATATTTTGATGCCATGACTTCTGGTGTTATTGCTTGTGGGTTAAATTTAGGCAGTTATGGGTCTGAGGTTGTGAGAGGGGCAATATTGGCAATAGGGAAAGAACAGCATGAGGCTGCTTTAGCTTTAAATTATAATACGTATAAAAAATTTAGATACGTAATTATTCCCCAAGCAATACCAATCATGATACCGACTTTCAGTAATTTGCTCATTGAGCTTTTAAAATTAACCGCAGTAGCCTCGCTGATAACGATTTCGGATTTAACTTACATGGCTCAAATAATAAGGGTCCAAACTGCGCTTACATTAGAGCCATTTTTAGTCATTCTAGTAATTTATTTTATAATTTCTTCTATCTTACTAAAAATACCAGAATTCTTTGCCAAAAAATTTTCTAAGGGAAGAAATACAAATCTTGCAGGACAAAATTAGAGATGGATTGGAGTTGGGAAGTAGTATTCGATGTTTTACCGCAATTGGCTAAAGGCGTCATTGTAACAGTTGAGGCAACTTTTGTCGGAGCATTTATTGCGTACATTTTGGGACTAATCATTGCTATTATTAGAATGTCTAATAACAATATTTTAGGAGTCTCTGTCTATTGGATTTCAGAATTTATTAGAAGAACGCCGCTTCTTGTTCAACTATATTTTTTGTTTTACATTTTACCTGATTTTGGAATTTTCTTATCCCCATTTTTTGCAGGCGTCATTGGTTTAGGATTGCATTTTAGTACTTACACATCAGAAGTTTTTAGAGCAGGAATTGAAAATGTTCCAAAATCTCAATGGGAGGCGGCAAAGTCACTTAACTATAATAAATTCCATACTTGGAGAAATGTAATTTTGCCTCAAGCGATACCGCCAATGGTTCCGCCGCTAGCAAATTATTTAATTACAATGTTTAAGGAGACACCTTTACTAGCTGCAATCACTGTTGTTGAATTATTTAGAGCAGCCGATCAATACAGCAACAGCCATTACAAATATTTAGAGCCAATGACTCTTGTAGCTATATTTTTTTTATTAGTATCAATTCCTTCAGCAATTGCCGCATTAAAATTAGAAAAGAAATTTAAACTCAAAAACTTATAAATACGGGTACAAACCAGGCCCCTGGCAGGATTGCCTCAGGTTCTGAAGTAATTATATCGCTTGGAATTAAAAGTCATTGATCGTCTACAGATTTTGCTTATTCGACATCTAGCATGAGCCTCCCCCCGAAATTGGATCAGACCTTGTAATAAAATTTTGGCCTAGTTGGTATTGCTGAATGAATTGATTTGGTGTCAAATCATCCAAGAAAGAATGCGGCCGAAATTCATTATATCCCTTCCTCCATTCTTCAATCTTCTCGCTAGCATCTTGCAAAGATAAGAACCAATTGCATATTCAAACATTCATCCCGAAAACTCCCATTAAAAGATTCAATATAAGAATTATCTTTGGAGATAAATTTGTAAGCCTCCCGTTTTCCTGAACCAGTGTAAAGTGGAGTTTTGTTTGATAAGATCGTTCAAATCTGACCTTCAATGGTTAAATAAAATTAAAAAAGATTGCACGCAGTCCAGTGTTTCGGAGCAATTTCCTTAAATACCGGTTCAACAACATCACAATCAATTCCTTTTTCTTTTTTAGCCTTTTCCTTTTCTGGGCAACGTGTACAAAAATTACAACCTTTTGGTGGATTTGAAGGAGTTGGAACATCACCTTGCAATAGAATTAGTTTCTTTTTTCTTTCATTCTCATAAATAGGATCAGGAATCGGAATCGCAGAAAGTAAAGCTTTAGTATAAGGGTGCTTAGGGTTTTTATAAAGTTCATTTCGGTCAGTAATTTCTACAATCTTCCCTAAATACATTACGGCTATACGATTACTCATATGACGTACGACAGAAAGGTCATGGGAAATAAAAAGATAGGTCAATCCTAATGATGCCTGCAATTCCTGCAAAAGATTTATGATCTGCGATTGAATAGAGACGTCAAGCGAGGATACTGGCTCATCGCATACAATAAAGGAAGGCTTTAATGCAAGAGCTTTAGCAATTCCAATTCTCTGTCGTTGGCCACCAGAAAATTCGTGGGGATATCGTTTCATTGAACCTGCTTCAAGACCAACTACATTTAAAAGTTCTTTAACACGCTCATTTCGCCTTTTAGAATTTAATATTTTATGAACCTCAAGTGGTTCTCGAACAATTTCACCAACCGTCTTTCTTGGATCAAGTGACGAATATGGATCTTGAAAAATCATTTGAAACCGCGACCTCATTTTTCTAAGCTTTTCACCTTTAATTTTTGTTAGATCTTGCCCTTCAAAAATAACCGCCCCATCAGTAGGAGGGAAAAGTTGCAGGATTGCTCTACCAGCTGAGCTTTTACCGCATCCACTTTCACCAACAAGTCCTAGAGTTTCTCCCTGATAAATTTTAAAACTAATGCTATCAACAGCCTTTATATCACCAGTTTTTTTTAGAAATAAACCTTTTGTGATTGGGTAATATACCTTTAAATTATTGATAGCCAACAATATATTGTCATAATCAATTGGCATTTTTCCTTTTATATCCTTTAAACATGAACTTTCTAATCAATCATATAAGTTTACTTAATTTACATTTACATAGCATGCAAATTTATGATTTGAGTTTACAGTTTTATACTCAGGAGGTTTTACTAAACATTGATCTATCCGATAATTACATCTTGAATAGAATGCACATCCTGTTGGATAGTCGATCAGGTTTGGTGGCATCCCCTTAATAGAAAACAGTCTTTCAGGAAGCTCTCGATCTAGCCTTGGTATGGATCTGAGCAATCCAATAGTGTAAGGGTGTCGCGGATTTCCGAATAATTCTTTTACAGGTGCTTCTTCAACTATATTACCGGCATACATAACTAAAACTCTATCAACCGATCCTGCAACAACTCCGAGATCATGCGTAATCCATATTATTGACATTCCTATTTTGTTCTGAAGTTTTTTTATAACATCAATTATCTGGGCTTGAATAGTAACATCCAGTGCAGTCGTAGGTTCATCAGCTATCAGTAATTTAGGGTTACAAGAGATTCCCATTGCGATCATGACACGTTGTCGCATTCCTCCAGAAATTTGATGAGGATAGTCATAGATACGTTGATTGGCTGGTGAAATACCAGTCATTTCAAGCAAATCAATTGTTCGTATTCTTGCTTCTTTTTCATCCATTTTTAAATGTTTTTTTAAAGCTTCAATGATTTGATCCCCAATAGTTAACACTGGATTTAGAGAGGACATCGGGTCTTGAAAAATCATAGAAATTAAGTTACCACGAATACTTCTGATTTGCTTCATATCCAATTTTAAAAGATCCATATCATTAAAAATAATCTGACCATTCATTATTTTCCCTGGTGGTGAATTAATTAATTGAATAATAGACATCACCGCAACACTTTTGCCGGAACCGCTTTCCCCAACAATACCAATTGTTTCACCTTTTTTGATACTAAAGTTTATATTATTTACGGCATTTACAATACCTGCTCTAGTAAAAAATTTTACGCTTAAATCTTTTACATCCAAAAGATTATTCATTTTAATTTACCCATGTTTTATGCAATTCCGCAACTTTCCACCTTTTTTGGTAAAACTTTGAATTCAGAAAACTTGAAAGATTGAGAGCGCGACAGAGGAGAGAGAGAATACCTTCAGAGGCTTCTTAGTTTGTAAAGACTTGTTTCATCGAGTTTGCGGGTAAAATGTCAGAAAAACTAAACCTGATCATTATTTTTAATTCCATCATCTATAGTTTTAAATATGTCATATTTTGGTTTATAACCAAGTACAGTGCGGGCTTTTTCAATAGAATGTTCAATATTAATTGAAGGGCCATCAATTTTTACGTCTATATATGGAATATCTAATTTATTTGAAAGATACGGGACTGCGGCACTATATTTAAAAGGTTCAGGTCCACTTATATTGAATATATTTCCAATACATTCATTATTTTCAAGCATTAATAACAAGCAATCAATTAAATCACGAACATCACAATAATGAAAAGTGTATGGGTTTCCCTTAATGTCACGTGCTAAGATTAATTGTTCTTTTTTGCTACGAAATTTTTCTAATTCTTTAGCTGCTTCAGGACCAGAAATCGATTCAATAATATTTAACATAGGCTCAAAAAATAGAAACCGACCTAGCCAACCCGCTTTATGAGTAACTTCTTCAGGTTCGGTTATTAATGCAAATCTGGCTATCGTTGCAGGAAAATTATTTGCTCTATGAAAATACAAAATCATCTGCTCACAAGCCAATTTCGTTAATCCATAAAAACTATAAGGAGTGGTTGGATGGGTCTCTTTTATAGGGAGTTCCTTTGCTAATAAGGAAGGGTATACTTCATCACTACTTGCAAAAATAAATTTTTTTAAATTATTTGCATTTAAGAGCGTAGTGTTGATCAGATTGAAAGTACCTTTCAAATTATCTTCGAAAAGAGAAGGGTTATCTTTGTCATTTCCCCATGCCATTAAACCACCTAAGTGATAAATCACATTTACATCTGAAACAGCTTCAACTAAAGACTGAGAATTATTTAAATTCCCGATATAACAGGTTACTCCAATTTTTTTTACAGATTCGATATTTTCATCATTTTCTAGAACCAACCCTCTTACACTATGACCACTATCGATTAATCTTTTAGAAAGATTCCTCCCCACTCGTCCAGTCACGCCCGTTATTAGTATTTCCATAATCCCTCTTAGTTTGATAATTTTATACGAATAATCAAGTAATCTATATTTTACATTAATTGTGGATCTAATAAATCACGCAACCCATCACCCAATAAATTAATTCCAAGAACCGTAATAAAGATTGCCATACCTGAAGATATTGAATACCAAATATTTTGATTCATAAAATGTCTCCCTTGTTCAAGCATAGCTCCCCAAGAAGGTGTTGGAGGTTGAGCACCTAGTCCTAAATATCCAAGGGCTGCTTCAATAATGATAGCGTTTGCTATTCCAAGTGACGCGTGAACAATGATGGGTGAAAGACAATTTGGTAAAATTGTTTTAAATAAAATTCTAAAATTTGTAGCTCCAGTTGATTTTGCTGAATAAACATATTCATTGTTCTTAACTGAAAGAACAGAACCACGAATCACTCTAGAAAACGCGGGCAAATATACAATACCAATTGCAATCATCGCATTGTGAATGCTCGGCCCTAAAACAGATAAAATTGCTAATGCCAGTAATATCGCTGGGAATGCAGCTAAAGCATCCATAAATCTCATAATTATTGAATCCGCTATTTTACCATAGTAAGCACTGATCAATCCTAAAGGAATCCCTAATGCAAGTGCAATGGATACTGAGACTAGGCCAACTGAAATTGATATTCTGGAACCATAGATAAGCCTAGTAAAAACATCTCTACCTATCTCATCTGTGCCTAATAAATGTTCATAATTGGGTAATTTGAGTCTATTAACTACATCTATTTTGAGAGGATCATATTTAGTTATATATGGAGAGAATATTGCTAAAAAAATGACTGAAGAAAAGATCAAAATACCAAAAAATAGAGATTTATTAGTATATAATTTATATTTTATATACATATGGCTAATTAGTAATAATGATAGATTATTGTAGTTTAATTTTATTCATTTACTGAAAACGTATCCTAGGATCTAAAATTGTATAAAGGATATCAACCAATAAATTAATTGTTAGAAAAGCAAATGCCGAAAACAAAACAACTCCTTGAACAACTGAATAATCTCTTAGATTGATTGATTGTAAAGTTAACCAACCAATTCCTGGCCATGCCGTAATTTGTTCAACAACGACTGCTCCCCCTAGTAAAAAACCCAATTGCAAACCAAATATAGTTAAAAACGGAATCAAGGCATTCTTGATAGCATGCTTATTTGTTATATAAAATTCAGATAAGCCTTTCGCTCTTGCGGTACGAATATAATCTTGGCGGATTACATCTAACATGCTCGATCTGAGGAATCTCATTTGTTCAGATGCAATTGGCAATGCTAGTGTTATTGTTGGTAATATTGAATAATGTAAATTTTTTAGAATATTATCTGTCAACGGAACATAACCTGCTGGCGGTAATAAATTTATGTTTATCGAGAAAAATATTACTATTAAAATTGCTAACCAATATCTAGGAATTGAGAAACCTAGAAAACTAAAAGTACGCAAAATTATATCAATCCAACTATTATGTTTTAATCCACAAAATATACCTGCTGGTATTCCTAATATTGTCCCTAATACCATTGAAAATATTGATAATTGTAATGTTGCCGGAAACTTATCAATTATTAAATCTAAAACTGGTGTATTTTTTATATATGAAGTCCCAAAGTCTCCCTGCATTATATTAGTTAGCCATATAAAATATTGTGTGATTAATGGTTTATCTAAACCAAATTGATGATTTAGAGCTTTTACGGCTCCAGGATCAGGATTTGCACCTAATATAAACATGACTGGATCGCCAGGTATTACTCTAAATATTATAAAAACTATAAATGATACAATTAGTAAAATGGGTATCATTTGAAAAATTCTTCTAATTATGTATGTTATCATGTATATAGTTTGTATTTTAATTTAGAAATTTTACAAATTTGTTTCTCTCAAAATTCTAAATTAGTGTTCTTGGATGAAATCCTATTGTGCTGGTTCTTCGGAAATTCTAAATTTTACCCTAACGTTTTAAATGAGATCACAAAATTGAAAAAAGAACACTCGACATTATTTCCTGCCAATGAATCCAATGCCTTGGACAGATTCTCCAGAGCCAATTTTTGCCAGTCAAATCAACATTTTCAATCGGCGGCCATTTTTCATATAATTGGACATGACCGCGTGATCGAAAATTTTAATTTATTTTGCTATCCAGGCCCTTTGATAATACAAATCCCCTCTGTTGAACCGAATCAAATTTTTAACCTTTGAGCGCGATGCATCAAATTTCGGAATTGTATTTAATATTGCAGCGGGAACCTCATCCATGGCAATTTCTTGTGCTTTATAATAGTAAGGCTTTCTTACATTTATGTCTGGAGAACTGCGACCAGATTTCCACAATTTATCAAATTCCTCATTTTCCCATTCTAATGCGGCACCATCATCAGTTCTATAAACATTTCCAAATTGGTCATTCGGATCCCATCTTGGAACAAGTGCTGTCAGCGCCATTTCATATTTATGGTCTTTCAATACTGTTTGCACCCACTGTCCAACCTCTAATAACTCTAATTTTATTGAGATCCCAATTTCTGAAAGATTCGATTGTATAATTTGAGCAACTTGTAGGTTTTCTGGCCATTCTTGCCAATAAGCAAATTTTGCAGAAAATGCATTGTTGGGGTCATATCCAGCGGCTTTCATGAGTTCTTTTGCTTTTACCAAATTCCGATTGTCATACGAAGCAGCCTTTGGATTGAATGCCCAACTTCCTTTCGGGATTGGATTGGATTTTAGTTCTCCAAGTCCAAAAGTAACAGAGAGTAGAGCCTTTCTATCAATAGCATAATTTATAGCTTGTCTTACTTTCTTATTATTGAAAGGTGAAATGCTATTTTTCATTAACATATAATATTCAAGTGTTGTAAACTCACTAGATGTTTCAATTAAATTGATGTCACTATTCTTTTTTAATCTATCTACTTCTGGTAGTGAAACTGAACTTATAACATCGACTTCATTTGTAATAAGTTGATTCAATCTTGTAGATTCATCCGGTGACATAATGAATGTTAATTCATCAATATAAGGCAGTTTAGTATCCCAATATTTATCATTTTTTACTAACACAATTGATTGATTACGATTCCATTTCTTTAGTTTATATGGGCCTGTCCCAATGGGTTTATTTGGATTAAAATCTGATGGCCTACTTAACCATTGTGCTGAAAATGAATCTAACAATGCTACATTTGCACTAGGCAATATTAGTTTTAATGTATGCTGATCAAGTGCTAAATATTTTGACCCTTTATAAATATCAACAGTTTCAGTTGTTGCACCTGACTTTTGATCCAAAACGGTATCTATATAGTCTATAAAGTTTTTAGAAGTCAATGCTTCTCCATCATGCCATTTAACCCCTTTGCGGATGTTAAAAATCCATGTAATGCCATCCTTTGTGGTCCAAGATTCAAATAAACTTGGTGCAATATTATAATGGTCATCATATTTTACAAAACTGTCATATAGAACCGTATAAATATGAGTTTCCGTTCCAGTAGTATCTTTCCAAGTTTCAAAACCTCTTATTCCTTGAGAAGCTAAGGCACTTCTTAGTTTACCTCCATATACAGGTGTACGACTATCTGCAAAAACATTATCTGATAGTGCAAAAAAGATCATCATTCCAAATAATATAATTAAACTATTTGCAGTTATCTTGTTCCGATTATTATTCATCATATTACCTTTATACTATAGATTAATAGAATAGAGTTGTTGCGTGATAAAAATCGCATCAAAAATTGCGTCAATTTTGTAACAATTATTCCCCAATTTTCCTTTCTCCTTAATCGTGCTAGATGTTAATTCCACAACCCGCACCCCATTGCCCTCCGGCTCCCAAACTTCTTTTCCGTTGACTGTGGCGAGATTCGTTCCAAGAATCATATAAAGAAAAAAATTACTACTAAGTTTAAAAATAACTAACACTTAATTTTATCAATGATTTCAATAATCGATCTGATTTCAAAGCGTTTTCAATAGTGAGCAAAACCTCCTTTTTAATGACAGTTCAACACTTTTATTGATCGTCCTGATTGTGGAAGATTAAATAATGAGTATGATAAAATTTGTTATGTGTTCTTTTTCCGTCTAGAAACTAATCACGAAATCATTCTATTTGATATTGTACGCTATGTCAATAAAAAGTTTTTTGTAATTCACTCATGTTGATTTTGTGATGAATCAAGTATTTTTAGCATCTATAATTCACATGTATCTAACAGACGATTGATGGCAATCGGACCTTCTTATCCATTTCTATGAGTCGAGCCAATGGCCACCATTCCTTGACCCTCAGTGAAATTAGAATCAATGATAACGGTGATGGGAATGGATATTCTCAGGATTGCCTTATTTCATACCATGGGAGCACTGCCTGAGCCAGAATTGACCCACAGATTCTGCTGAAGAGGCATGTTTTTAGCTCCTTATTCTCCCGAATATTTCGATTGAACGGTTTTAGTTGTAGCTAAAAAAGGAGGATAGCGCACAATCTTTTTACTTTATTGAAAGCCTTATTCGAAGAGTGAGCCAACTGATTGGGCATTATCATGAAAAATAGCTGGTTTCAGATATTCGATTCCAATTTCAGCCATATCAAAAAATCTTATAATTATTTTTCGTGACTTCGGTTGTCCGTTAGTGGATCGGACAAATTCTTGTGGGTGAGGATTTCAGATTTTTTGCGGGATGATAAAAGCCTAGAAATCTAAAACAGCACAGACAGCCATTCCTAGACGATTGGGGGGGGGGTCAATTTATCGCACAGGCCCCCCTCAGGCAGATCTGAGGAGGGTTCTGTGCTTTTAAAGAGGGTTATAGTTATAATTAATACACTTCAAAAAGTCCGGCGGCTCCCATTCCTCCGCCAACACACATCGTACAGACGACATACTTCGCGCCGCGTCTTTTTCCTTCAATCAAGGCATGCCCGACCATTCTGGCACCACTCATTCCATAGGGGTGGCCAATCGAGATGGCGCCTCCATTGACATTGAGGATTTCATTGGGAATGCCCAATTTGTCGCGAGAGTAGACAACTTGTACCGCAAAGGCTTCATTCAATTCCCAAAGATCAATGTCATCCATTTTCAAACCGAACCGTTGCAACAATTTCGGCACCGCAAAGACCGGTCCGATTCCCATCTCATCCGGCTCGCATCCT